>SXGR01192825.1_pt1 | contig 45971 bp, 42 predicted proteins | sample 3174711 | NCBI WGS metagenome assembly SXGR01 (sample SAMN11356860, study PRJNA531348) | freshwater metagenome | isolation source: freshwater sample F1-60 | place: China: Fuxian Lake, Yuxi | collected 2017-12-25
ATCCACGCTTCCTCGTCTACGTGGCGGATCTTGTATGCCTTGAAATGGGGCTATCCGTCTAGACTGGAACCAGCAGATCTACTACCTTTATAATTAAAATTAAATTTTCATTGTCATGGAAGGAATGATTTCTTTTGGAAATAAGCGAACTTATGATGATTTTAAAAAACAAATTTCAAATCCAGTTCAACCACTCTTTGATTCTATAAGGGAATTTTGTTTTTCATTAGGAGAAAATGTAGAAGACATAAGAATGCACAGAGTTGTTTTTGGAAAGTCTATGACATTTAGATGGTTTGTAGATGTTGAACCACAAAGAGAAGGCATTATAATTAAAATTCAAAAAAATAGAAAAGAGGTTCCCCAAATTTTACAAATCAAAATAGGACAAAACATTACAGAACTTAAAGAAATCATAAAAGATGCTTTTCAAACAATTAATTAATACAATACATCAAATTTTGAAAATTCTCCAATAAATTTCTCATTTCGAATTTCTACGTCTTCAACTCGTGCATTAGCTGGTCCCCCGTGAGACCATTCAACTAGTCTACTTACTTTTTCTTCATCGCCTTCAAGTACAGCTTCAACTCTACCGTCTTTGAGATTTTTTACCCAACCAAATACATCATTTTTTTTAGCCATTACTTTAAGAGCTTGACGAAAAAATACACCTTGGACTTTTCCTGTTACAAAAATTCTGATTCTTTGCTTGGACATGCAAAAATTGATTCGATTAGGTATTAATCAATTTTAGGTAAGAAAAATTAGATTATTACTTTCTTTCTTTGATTCTGGCTCTACCGGTTTTTCTGGCAGCAATACTACCTACTTTAGCTCCAGGTGGAGCATTTCTAGAAACGGTAGAACTTTGTCCAACGTGTTGATGTCTTCCACCACCGTGTGGGTGAACATATGCTGCTTGTGCTACACCTCTGACAATAGGGAATTTCTTTCCTTTAGCTCTAAAACTACGCCATTTGTTACCTGCACTCATAAAGAATCGTTCACTAGCTCCACCACCGGCAAGAGTTCCAATCATTGCTCTATTTTTTGGATTGAGGGTAGTGAATTTTCCAGATGGTAGTTTCAAGGTAACACCTTCTTCACCGTGTGAGAAAACTGTTGCATTGGTACCTGCTGATTTTACTATAGCTCCTCCATCACCAAAATGTTTTTCGACGTTGCATACGATGGTTCCGTCAGGAATGTTTTGAACACTAATGACATTACCTTTCTCAATTTTTGATTTTAATCCAAACTGTAAAGTTTCGCCTACTTTAGTACCAAGAACTGCAGGCATAAAAGATACTGAACCGTCTTCAAATCTAACTTTAGCAAGAGGTGCTTCTCTACCGCGCTCATGTACAAGATCTATGACTAGACCCTCATGTTGTTCAGATAGTGAAAATCGCGGATATTTTGCTTTACTTCCTACTTTACCAGTAGAAGTAGATCTAAATTGAAATCCTCCACGGCCTCGTCTTCTTACTAATGGTCTCTTACCCAAGTAGATCGTGTCCTGTTCATTAAGGATTTTAAGCTTGTGATTTTACCTGTGTAATTTGACAAAATTACCACAAAGATATAAAAATTAGACAGAAGAGTTTGTTATATGAGTCAGAATGCACTTTCTCTAAAAGTTCTTGAAGCTTATACACGAGATGTTGGACGTGGAGTTGCAAGAATTGATTATGACTCTATGGATACACTAAATGCTTCTACTGGCGATGTAATTGAGATTAAGGGTAAAAGAAGAACCGTTGCAAAATGTCTTCCACTTTACCCATCAGATGAAGGAAAAGGAATTATTAGAATTGATGGACTAGGTCGTAATAATTCGGGGATTGCAATAGGCGATACCATAACAGTAAGAAAAATCAAAGCAGTTGCAGCTGAAAAAGTTGTAGTAGCACCACTTGAAGCAATTCCTCCAATTGATGAACGCTATCTTGCAGATGCTCTAGAAAGTGTTCCTTTGATCAAAGGAGATAATGTAATGGTTCCATACTTTGGAGGTCGTTTAACATTTCAAGTAATTGGAGTAACACCAGCTGCAGATGCTGTGTTAGTTACTCAAAAAACTGTTTTCCATATTGCAGAAAAAGGTGAGACATTACGAGGAGTACCTCAAGTAACTTACGAGGATATTGGCGGTTTAACTGATGAAATAAAGAAGGTAAGAGAAATGATCGAGTTACCATTAAGACATCCAGAAATTTTTGAGAAGTTAGGAATTGAAGCTCCAAAAGGGGTTTTATTATATGGTCCACCTGGAACAGGAAAGACACTACTTGCAAAAGCAGTTGCAAATGAAAGTCAAGCTCATTTCATTAGTATTTCTGGTCCAGAAATTATGAGCAAGTTTTATGGAGAAAGTGAAGCTAGGCTAAGAGAAATTTTCAAAGAGGCCAGAGAAAAAGCACCGTCAATTATCTTTGTAGATGAAATTGATTCAATTGCACCAAAGAGAGAAGAAGTAACTGGAGAGGTAGAAAGAAGAGTGGTCTCACAAATGTTATCATTAATGGATGGATTGGAAGCGAGAGGAAAAGTTATCGTTATTGCAGCTACAAATAGACCAAACGCAATAGATCCTGCACTAAGAAGACCAGGAAGATTTGATAGAGAAATTGAGATAAAAGTTCCAGATAAAAAAGGAAGAAAAGACATTCTTGCAATTCATAGCAGAAATATGCCATTATCTGATGATGTTAATGTTGAAAAAATATCCAGTGTTAGTCATGGATATGTTGGAGCAGATTTAGAATATCTCTGTAAAGAAGCGGCAATGAAGTGTTTGAGAAGATTACTTCCTGAACTTAACATGGAGGAAGAAAAACTCCCTCCAGAAACTTTGGATAAACTAATTGTAAATAATGAGGATTTCCAAAAGGCATTGATCGAAGTTACACCATCTGGAATGAGGGAAGTTTTCATTGAAAACCCAGATGTAAAATGGGAAGAAGTTGGTGGTTTAGAAGATGTAAAACGTGAGCTTCAAGAAGCAGTAGAATGGCCAATGAAATATCCTGGATTATATGATAAACTAGGACATAAAATGCCGAGAGGAATTTTATTACACGGTCCAAGTGGTACCGGTAAAACACTATTAGCTAAAGCAGTTGCAACTCAAAGTGAAGCAAACTTTGTTTCTGTTAGAGGTCCGGAATTATTATCAAAATGGGTTGGAGAATCAGAAAGAGGAATAAGAGAGATTTTCAGAAGAGCAAGACAAGCCTCTCCATGTGTAGTGTTCTTTGATGAAATTGATTCTATTGCACCAATTAGAGGAGCGGGTGGAGAAACAGCTGTTACAGAAAGAGTAGTCAGTCAATTACTTACAGAATTAGATGGCATGGAAAATATGCACGGTGTTGTTGTTTTAGCAGCTACTAACAGACCAGATATGATTGATCCAGCACTGTTAAGACCAGGAAGATTTGATAAAATTATTCAGATACCATTACCAGACAAAGAAAGCAGAAAAATGATTTTAAAAATTAATGCTGAAAAAATACCAATAAACAATGATCCAAATGATCCACAACGTGTAGATATAGATAAGATTGCAGAACTAACAGATGGATTAAGTGGCGCAGATACTGCTGCAATTGCAAATACCGCAGTATCTCTAGTTATTCATGAATTTTTAGATACACATCCAGATGTCAAAGATATTGAAAAAAGCTCTGCTGATGCCAAAGTAACAATGAAACACTTTGAGGCAGCAGTAAAGAAAGTAAGAGAGCAAAAGAATCTCAAAATAGGCGAAAAACTAGTAGCATCCTATTACAGGTAGTTTTTATTAAATAGACAAACCAACTCTCGTAAATGTCTGAATTTAGAGGCTATACTGGAAAATCACTAGAGTTTTTAAAAACTAACAATATTGGTGTAGGGGATTCAGTCAAAATCCTTGCAGATTTGACATATTTGGGAATAATCATGCCAAGATACGAACACAGTGACGATAAACATCTAGTTCTCAAATTAAAGAGTGGATACAATATTGGATTAGAAATAGAAAAGATTGAGAAAATAGAGAAAATACCTAGCCCTGAAAAAAATATTGAGAAAAAAGAAAGATTAGAAAAAAATCCAGCTCTGCCAAAAATTCTCCTGTTATCAACAGGTGGAACAATTGCAAGCAAAGTAGATTATAGAACGGGTGCAGTTACTCCAGTTTTGACTGCTGAAGAACTAAATTCATCAGTTCCCGAACTTGCTAAAATTGCCAATGTGGATGCAGAGGTATTGTTTTCAGAATATTCAGAAAACATAATGCCAGAACATTGGTTAAAAATTGCTGAGAAATTAAAAGAATACTCAAATTCAAATTATTCAGGAATAATTATTGCACATGGGACAGATACAATGCATTACACGTCATCATTTCTTTCATTTGCACTTGCAGGATTTCCAATACCAATTGCACTTGTAGGGTCACAAAGATCTTCCGATCGTGCTTCATCAGATGCAGCACTGAATTTGGTAGGTGCAATAAAATTTCTTCTTGGCTGTAAAACAAACGGTGTCTATATCGTAATGCATCAAGATGAAAATGATGAAACAGTTGCATGTCATGTTGGAACAAGAGTTAGAAAGAACCATACTAGCAAGAGAGGGGCATTCCAAACTATTGGAGATAATCCAGCATTCATAATTGTAAATGATCAAATTCAGAGAAACATGAAAGATGATTTTTTCAGAATTAAAGAATTTCAGCCAAGAATCAATCTTAATACAAAAGTAGCATTAGTAAAATATCATCCTGGATATGATCCAAGTCTTTTGGGGGAAATTATCAAAATGAATTACAGTGGAATAATTTTTGAGGGAACTGGTTTAGGACATATTGGAAAAACAATGTATGATAATGTAAAAAAAGCAAATGAAAAAGGCATTTTTTTAGGCATGACTTCACAATGTATTGACGGTAGAGTAAGAATGACAGTATACGAAAGCGGTCGAGATTTACTTAATTTAGGAATAATTCCTTTGGAGAATATTATTCCAGAAGTTGCACTAGTAAAAGCTATGTGGGCTCTTGGAAATTCAAAAACTCTTGAAGATGTTAAACAGATAATGCTTCAAAATATTGCTTCTGAAATATCTGACTAATGGGTTACATGAATGTCTGAATTTACCATTGAAAATATTGGATTAAAAGTTGGTCTTGAGATACATCAGCAGTTATCTACTAACAAAAAATTATTTTGTAATTGCATACCACTTGAATCAGATGAATATACCATAAAGTTTCAAAGAAAATTAAGAGCAGTGAAAAGTGAATTGGGTGAATATGATCCAGCAGCTCTTTTTGAGAGTTCAAAATCTAAAACAATAGTGTATTATGCTAATCCGGAAAGTAGCTGTTTGGTAGAACAGGATGAAGAACCTCCTCATAACTTAGATAACGATGCAAAAACTCTTGCACTGATAATTTCATCTGCACTTGAATCAAATATTTTTAGTGAAGTTTATCCTATGAGAAAGACTGTAATTGATGGTTCAAACACTACTGGTTTTCAAAGAACAATGTTAGTTTCTCAAGGAGGACATATTGATGTAGATGGTGAAAAAATTGGTGTTCAATCAATTTGTTTAGAAGAAGATGCTGCAAAATTACTTGGTGATAAGGGAGACCTAAGAGAGTACAGTTTAGATCGTCTTGGTGTTCCTTTAATCGAAATTGCATTGGAACCTGTTGAAGGGGATTCCAAAAAAATAAAAAAAATTGCATTATCTCTTGGCAGATTATTACGAAGTACAAAAAAAGTTACTCGCGGAATTGGTTCAATACGACAAGACGTCAATGTCTCTGTTAAGGATGGAGGAGGAGTGGTTGAAGTTAAAGGAGTACAGCAATTAGACCAATTAGAAAAAGTAGTAGAATTTGAGGCCAAAAGACAACACGGTCTTGTCAAAATAGCTGAAAGATTGCAGAATTTAGAGTTTGTAGAAATTTCAAAAAATAGTGATATTTTTGACATAACAAATGACTTTAAGAATTGTGAATCAAAAATCATTCAAAAATCCTTAAGAGATAACTCGATTATCAAAGCAATTAGAATCAGAAATTTTGCAGGCATGTTTGGTTATTCACCGTATGAAGGAATAAGATTAGGAAAAGAAATTGGTCAACTTGTAAAATTTTATGGAATTGGAGGAGTTTTTCATTCAGATGAATTACCGAATTATGGAATAGAAGAAAAGGATGTGTCTGTCGTGAAAAAAATATTAGAAATCAACGAGGATGACGCATTTTTAATAATTTCTGCACCTGTAGTAAAAATTGATTTTGCAATTGATTCTATAATTAAAAGAATAAGTCAAGCAAAGAAAGGTGTTCCTGCAGAAACCAGATTAGCTACTCAAATTGGTGAAACGATATTCCTCAGACCCAGACCTGGTGCATCAAGGATGTATCCTGAAACAGACATTCCTCCGATAATCATATCAAAAAAAGAGTTAGAAGATGCAAAGAAAAACATTCCAAAATCATGGAATGAGTCACTTAATGAGCTACAAAAAAAATATGATTTGAATTTACAGTTAGCAGAACAGATTTTTGATTCTATGCATTTTGAAATTTTTGAAAAAATTTGTCGAGAAATTTCAACAGTGCCAACTTTCATAGCCTCAATTCTTTGTTCCACCATTACCAATCTAGAAAGAAATGGTTTGAATTCTCAATTATTAAGAAATGAAGAAATCGTGAAAACTTTTGAATTTTTAGAAAAAGGAAAAATTACTAAAGAGTCAATTGAAATTATATTTGAAAATATCATGTCTGGAAAATCAAAAACAATTGAAGATGCGATAAAAAATACATCAATTGAAACTGTCAGCAAAGAAGAATTTGAAAAAATTATAGAGAAAATCATTAATAACAATAAGGAAATTATTCAAAATCAAAAAGAGCGTTCGGTTGGTCCTTTAATGGGAATTGCCATGAAAGAACTCAGGGGAAAAGTATCAGGTGAAATGGTAAACAGTCTTCTTTTAGAAAAAATAAATAAATTTTTGGAAAATAATTAATCATAATTGATGCGGGAAGTGGGATTTGAACCCACGAACTCCTAGAAGATAAGGATCTGAACCTTACGCCTTTGACCAGGCTGGGCGACTCCCGCAATCTAAATTCTTGAAATCTAGAATAAGTTTCTTTATTATACTGTTTTAATTAAAATATATCAGATTAACTAATTGTGTGAAAAATGGAATTCAGAGAGATTTATTGCAGTAACTGTAAAAAGATTCTAGGACGCTATAACATAAAATTCTATAGTGATGATAAAATTGGAGACATATTGAATACTAATCACATATCCCATATACGAAATGGCCATCAAGTGACAATAAGAAAATTAGTCAAGAATACTAAATAATTTTAATTTTTCAACAGCTTCAGAAAGAGTTGAAATTCTTTGAATGTTCGGATCAGAAATGTGCTGATTCCATGGCTGTGAATATAGAAGAACATTTTTTTTATGTTTTAAAAATTTAATTGCATTTAATGGAGAATCATCAATAAAAATATCATAATCTAAATCTGCCTTCATCGGACCATCAATTACTGAAACATAATTTTGATAAGTTACATCATGTAGTTTAAGCCAATTTTTTACAAAAGAATCAGTTGAGAGTTCTCTAGCTGTAACAATATCTACTTGTCCAAAATTTGATAGGTTTTGGGTAATTATTGACAAATTATCTTCTGTAGGAGGAATAGAATTCCAGTTTTTCCAACATGCAGTTAATTCTTCGTAAAAGTCATATCTATTAATCTTGAATTTTTTCCAAAAATCCCAATTTGTTATATCATCTTTAAAAATAACAGGTCTGATTTTATTACTGTAAATTAGCCATGATTCAATTACATCAGCTAGTACACCATCAACATCTAAAGCAATTTTCAATTTTTTACCTATTATTCATTAGACTTTTGGAATTCATCTAAAAGATTTTTTTGATGTTTAGTGAGTTTTTTTGGAATATTAACAACAATTCGTATGTATTGATCTCCCCTACTTCTTGAATTCATGTGTGGTACACCTCGACCTTTTAATTTTATGATTGTATTTGGTTGACTACCAGATTCTACCTTAATTTTTTCAGTTCCATCTAAAGTTGGAACGGTAATTTCACGACCTAAAGCAGCATCAATCATAGATATATCCTGATCATAAAAAATGTCCATATTATCTCTCTTGAATTTTTGGTGAGGTTGAACTCTAATTCTAACAATCAAATCACCATTTATTCCACCAGGCATTTCATTACCTTCTTCTGGAACAGTGTAATCACCAGTGTCCACACCAGGAGGAATCTCGAAGGATATTTTTTTGGTGCCTTTCTTCTTTCCGTTTCCCCTACATTCACTACATGGTGTTTGTATGATTGAACCTTGTCCTTTACATGTTGAACATGGCTCTACTGTAACAAATGATGCAAATCCCATGCTTCTGCTTTTACGGACTTGACCCTGACCATTACATGTTGAACAAGTGTTTTTGTTTGTACCTGGTTTACATCCAGAGCCATTACAAATTTCACATTCTATTTCTTTTTGTAAATTGATTTCCATTTTTTTACCGTGAAGAACATCTTCAAGAGTCACTGAAGTTTCATAGAGAATATCAGAACCTCTTTGTTGTCTATAGCTTGAACCTCCTGCTCTACCAAAAAGAGATTCAAAAATGGAATCAAACCCACTGCTTCTTCCAAATAGATCACTAAAATCACCACGTGCACCTTGAAAAATATCTTCATTACTATATCTTCCATCTACACCTGCATGTCCATGTTGATCGTAAACTTTTCTTTTTTCAGGATCCGACAGAACAGCATATGCTTCTGAAATTTCTTTAAAGTGTTCTCCGGCTTCAGCAGATTTGTTACGATCAGGATGAAATTTTAACGCTAATTTTCTGTATTGTGCTTTGATTTCATCAGAGGGAGATGTTTTTGAAACCCCTAAAACCTCATAATAATCACGTTTTGCAGCCATGAATCATCCTTTAATTATAATTGATGTATAAATTGTGGAATTGGTTAGTTTTTAGATTCATCAGATGAAGATGACTCAGAATTTTGTTGAGTGTTATTTTGTTCTTGTTGGTTATCCGCTTCAGCATTTTGTTGATCTGAACCAGGTTGAGATGTTACATTTTTGTAAAGTTCAGTTGTAATTTCATTCACTATTGATTTTAAAGTATCAAGTTTAGGTTTAAGTTCAGTAATTTCTTTATCAAGTGATTCTTTGACTTCTTTTACAGCATCTGTAATTTTAATTCCTTGTTCTTGAGAAATTTTATCTTTAAGATCATGATTTACAAGTTTTTCTACAGTATAGATAAAACTTTCAGCTTCATTTTTTAGATCTATTTTTTCTTTTTTCTTTTTATCTTCATCAGAGAATTTTTCAGCATCTTCTTTTAGTTTTTCAATTTCTTCTTTTGATAATTTTGAATTAGATGTAATAGTAATTTTTGCTTCTCTTTTTGTACCAAGATCTTTTGCAGCTACGTTAATTATTCCATTTGCATCAATGTCAAATTTAACTTCAATTTGAGGAATACCTCTTGGAGCAGGTGGTAAGTCTGTAAGATTGAAACTTCCCAGAGAAACATTATCAGTTGCCATAGGTCTTTCGCCCTGAACAATATGGATAGTTACTGCTGTTTGATTATCTGCTGCAGTTGTGAAAACTTTACTTTTTGATGTAGGTATTGTTGTATTTCTTTCAATTAATGGCTCTCTAACTCCTCCCAAAGTCTCAATTCCCAATGTTAGTGGAGTCACATCAAGTAATACAATGTCGCTAGTCACGTCACCAGCAATAATTCCTGCCTGAATTGCTGCACCCATTGCCACTGCTTCCATTGGATCAATACCGGATTCAGGCTCTTTTCCTAGTACTTCACCAACAAATTTTTTTACTAATGGAATTCTTGTTGGTCCTCCAACCATTACAATTTTGTTAATATCGGATTTTGATAGTTTAGCATCCTCAATTGCTTTTTCTATGGAAGGTTTGCATCGTTGAATGATAGGTCGAATTAATTCATCAAGTTTTGCTCTTGTTATTCTTAATTCAAGATTTTTTGCACCAGATGAAGGATCATGAGAAATGAAAGGAAGATTAATGTCAGTTTCCATAACGGTTGAAAGTTCAATCTTTGCTTTTTCTGCTGCTTCTCTAATTCTAGCCATTGCAGTACTATCTTTAGATAGATCAACTCCTTCTTTTTTCTTAAATTCATCAAGAACATAATCAATTACAACTTTATCCATATCTGTACCACCTAGTTGGGTATCACCAGAAGTACTCATTACTTCAAAGACACCACCACCCATTTCCATAATTGTGACATCCAGTGTTCCTCCACCAAAATCAAATACAAGAATTTTCATATCCTCTTTGGTTTTATCTAATCCAAATGCGAGAGATGCGGCTGTTGGTTCGTTTATTATTCTGACAACATCAAGACCAGCAATAGTTCCTGCATCTTTAGTTGCTTGACGTTGGTTATCATCAAAATATGCTGGAACAGTAATTACAGCTTTCTCAACTGGTTCGCCTATGAATGCTTCAGCATCTTTTTTTATTTTTTGAAGAATAAATGCTGAAATTTGTTGAGGTTTGTAATTTTTATCTTGGATTTTAAAAATATAATCAGAACCCATCTTTCTTTTTGCTGCAGCAATAGTACTATCAGGATTTGTCACAGCTTGTCTTCTAGCAGGCTCTCCTACCAAAAGATCACCTGTTTTGGTAAATGCTACGACTGAAGGAAATGCCTTACCTCCTACTGTAGCACCCTCTGCTGCAGGAATAATAGTTGGTTTTCCACCCATGACTACTGCAGCCGCAGAATTGCTTGTTCCTAAATCTATTCCTATTATTTTAGCCATTTTATTTCATCCTTATTTTTTTGATATTTCTACCAGTGTTGGTCTAATAACTCTCTTATGAGAAATATATCCTTTCCTAAGTTCTTTTGTAATTGTATTATCATCTAAGTTAGAATCAGTAATGATTGATATTGCTTCATGAAAATTTGGATCAAATATTTCACCCAATGCATCTATAGGAGTCACATTGTATTTGACTAACAAAGTATCCATATTTTTTAAAATAGAATCTAATCCTTCAATATTGATCTTACTTTCTGTGAATACTTGTTTAGCTCGTATAAAATCATCATAAATTTTTAAAAAATCCAACATGAATTCATCAACTTTTGTATTTACACCTTTTTCAATATCAGATTGGGTTTTTCTATTTAGGTTTTGATAATCTGCTAATACATGTTTAATTTTTGCCTCATAATCTTGTACTTTTTGTTTTTCTTTTTCCAAAATGGTTTGTAATTGATCAACTGTTAGATCTTCAGAAATAGATTGTGTTAAATCATCTTGAAAATTATCAGTTTGGTTATTAGAAATTACCTTGACATCTACTTCATCGGGATTATTTTCATCTAACAATTCAAACATAATGATCGATTAGCTAATTTATACTCTTATTGAATGATTTCGCATAACGGATTAGCTTTAATCACAATAATATTGGTATCTTGTTTATTTTTTTCTATATTTTCAAAATCAATTTTTGAGCATGCAACAATAATGGTGGTTTTGTCACTATGAAATAAATCGAAATTGGGATGTTCATAAGCTTCAACATCACCAATGTAATCACGTAATCTTGATGTTAGATTCTGTAACATTTCAATTTTATCACCACGCATTTCATGTTGATCAAGTGTCCATGATAATGCAATTTTTGTTCTGCTGGCTTTTAGATCGTTTTTCTTTAATGTAGAGCGAATTTCATCTATTAGTTTCTTAATATAACCATCAATTCCCTTAACACTTCCATTGATTAGATACATGAGCGTATTTGCACCTTCAAATGATGAGCCTAATGACTTGAGGTCAAATAGTCCACTAACCATATTGTCTAAGAAAATTTCTTGAAAATCATCTGAAGAAAGATCATTTTTTGTAACGTCATCTTGTACATATCTACAAACTTCTAGAATACTACTAAGACTAGAAAATCGAGATAATACATTAATTGCATGAAAGTGTTCTGACGAAGAAATTGCTACAAATTTTTTTTCTTTTTTTCCAGTTGTTAAAAGATCAGCTAATGTCAAATCTTCTTTTCCATTAAAAGAACCTATGAATTTTGGTTGTTGATTAAGATCTTCCAAAGGATAGTAAAAGTAAGAAATTTGTTTTCCTACTTCAAGACCTGTCACATGTTCAAGTAATGAAATATTTTCATTATTACCACCAAAGCCAGTTGGTAGAGTGTAAATCACAGAACTATTTTTTTTTAAAGAAGTTGTTGCATCTTTGAATTTTGAATGAATTTCAGTTTTGATGTCTTGTCCTGTTTTTCTAATTCTTGGTGTAAAGAAAAGATATTGAGCTTTTGAAATTGCTATATCAATTGGCTCCATTGCCAATAACGGTTCATCTTCTTTTAGAGAAGATACATTTGGGTAAGTTTTAGCTATTTCTGCTTTTAGAGAGATTGCTGATGGTGTTGATTCATCAATAATGTATACATCTGCACCCTTTATTGCCATCTGACATGCAATGGCATAACCTTCGGTACTTAGTCCATAAACAACAACTTTTGCTCCCCCCATTACACATAAGGCTAGTAATAGACTAAGAAAAACTTATTGAACTTACCATAATAATGGAAAATACTTGAAAATATGGATTGATATTCTAACTCCTAAGCAATTATTGTTTTCTGAACCAATGATTGAAAAATTAAGGAAGAAGCATAATGTTTTGTGCACCTCACGATCTTATGATGAAGTCTCAAAACTTGCAAAAATTAGAAACTTTGACCTAGTTTGTGTTGGAAAACATGGTGGACATGAAAAATTTGGAAAACTTGAAGCCAGTATTAACCGTATAAAGGAACTATCCGTATTAATTGATAAATTTTCTCCAGAATTGGCAATTAGTTTCTGCTCTCCTGAAGCAGCAAGAGTGTCATTTGGTATGGGAATTAGACACATTGCATTTTGTGATTCACCACATGCTAATGCAGTAATGAAATTGACATTACCTTTAATTCAAAAATTATTAATACCATGGATTATTCCCAAGAAAGAATTTTCAAAATATGGAATAGATATAAAAAACATTATTTCGTACAGAGCAATCGATGCATCTGTAACAATAAAAAGAAATGTAAACCAAAAAAATCCATTGCCATTTAAACACAACCATAAAAAAAATATTCTAATTAGAGTAGAAGAAGAACAAGCATCATATACACAAAAATCAAAAATAATAATTCCAATAATAAGAGAAATTATAAATGAATTTGATGATGAAAATATTGTTATTCTTGGAAGATATACAGAGCAGATCAGAAATCTCAAAAAATTATTTGGTAAAAATGCAAAAATTTTAAAGATGTCATTTGATGGAAAATATTTATTAAATAATACAGATGTTTTCTTAGGATCAGGAGGTACTATGACAGCAGAATCAGCTTTACTTGGAGTTCCAACTATTTCTTATAATGCAGTACCAAATATCATTGAAAAATATCTTGTAAAAAATAATCTTGTAAAAAGAGAAACTAATCCCAAAAAAATTAATAAGATTATCAAAAAATTCCTTGAATCATCTGACAATAACTATAGAAATAGAGCAAGAAAAATTTCCAACAGTATGGAAGATCCTATTAAAAAATTAATTCAAGTTATTAGAGAATAATTGCGATTGATTTTAGGTCAAAAGTAAACGTAAATAAAAAGTTCATTAAGGGAATCATGTTGCTCTTTTTCATTAGCCCTGTAGTGTAGCGGTCAAGCACAGGGGCCTTTGAAGCCCTTAACCCCAGTTCGAGTCTGGGCAGGGCTACCTTATTTAAAAAAATGACATCTACTGTAACACGAATATAATACCATGAATTTTTAGATGGTAACAAATGACAGATATCATTTTAGGAATGGGAGAAGTAGGCTCTACTTTATTTGAATTACTTGTTCAACGAGGTTTTAATTGTGTCGGAATAGACAGTGATAAATCAAAATGTAGAAACTATTCTGAAAATTCTCCCATAGAAAGTCCAGAATATCTCCATGTATGTCTTCCAGGAGAATTAAATGAGTTTATAGAAATTGTCAGTAATTGGATTAACAAAATTAATAATTTGCAAGTAGTAATTATTCATTCCACTGTAAAACCAGGTACTACAAAAAATCTTCAAGATAAATTTGATTTGCCTGTTTTATTTTCTCCGGTACGTGGAGTACATCGAAGATTTTTAGACGATGTAAAAAAATACACGAAATTTATTTCTTCAGATAAAATGGAAATTAGTTCTATAATCAAATCACAGTTAGAGAAAAGATTTCAAAAAATACAATGGATGTCTACTACAAAAACTGCCGAATTGGCAAAAATTTTAGTAGATACAACATATTATGGTTGGTTAATCAATTATGCTCAAATTACAAAGATGATTTGTGATAAAGAAAAAATAGATTTTGATGAAATGTGGAAATTTGCAGATGAAATTCATGAAAATCTAGGAAATAGACCAAAGATGTATCCTGGAATAATAGGAGGCCATTGTGTCATACCAAATCTAAGTTTAGCAAAATATGATAATTTAGACATCATTAAAAAAATAAATGAACTTTACAAGAATTTTAACGATGTTAAAAATTCTAATGATTAAAAGTCTAATTTTGTAAGTAATTTTGTTGCAATTATGAAAAGAACTGACGCTATAACGACTAAAATGCCCATCTCCATAATTACAAATTCTGTAACATTACCAAAAATGCCAGCACGTATTACATCAACCAAGTAAGTAAGTGGGTTTAGGTAAAATGCTGATCTAAGAGGCTCTGGTGAACCAGATGCAGGATAAAATGCAGTGCTAACAAATGCAAGAAATAGAAAAACGGTGTTAATTATTACATTAAATCCTTCACTAGAACGCAATCTAGTGGAAATTATCGATGCAATTGAACCAAACAAAATAGAACCAATGATTGCAGCAAAAATAATCATAGGAATGGTAATTATAGTAAATTCCACTGATTCAAAAAATACAGGATATCCAACAAGTGCAATCAAAGATGCACTCACTAATCCCACAATTCCAATGGTGCAGATATTACTCAAAATATAATGAGTTCGTGTAAACGGACCTGACATTATTTGCTCAAACATTCCGTGTCTTCTGTCATTCCAAATTATTATTCCTGAAATAAGAGTACTATTCATGATGTTAAATCCAATCATACCAGATGCCAAAAATGCAGGATAATCAACACTTTTGTCACCGAATGGTACATTCTCAATTAATGATGTGTAAGCATAACCAGCAACAAAAATATAGATTAAAGGAAATATTACCTGCCAGATCAAAAATCCAGGATTAATGGAAATTGTTAAATTTCTATTAACAAGTCTAATTATTGGATGCATTATCACTCACCATTTTTAAAAAGATCTCTTCAAGATTTGTAGGAACTGCAGAAAGATCTTCTATCTCAATTTGATTATCGTTTAGAATTCGTAAAACTTGTAACAATACCAATTCAGATTGTTCTGAACGAATTACAATGTTGGTTCCACTATCAAAATCTATTTTGTAATCTGTGAGACCTGACAGAAGAGTGGTTATTTTAGTTTGTTTTTCCAGTAAATGAATTTTTATTGTTTTTTCTTTCCCAAATCTCTTTTTTAAAGCATCAGGTGTATCTACAGTAAGAATTTTTCCTTTATCTATAATAGCTATTTCATCACAAAGATATTCAGCTTCGCTTAGAATATGTGTAGTGTAAAATATTGTTAAACCTGTTTTTACTTTATTTTTTAAATAATCTAACAGTTTTCTTCGAGCACTAGGATCTAATCCTACAGTTGGTTCATCAAGAAATAATAGTTCCATATCATGCATGAATTCACGTGCTACCTGTACTCTTCTCCTCTGACCAATTGATAGATCTTCATTTCGTTTCTTACGAATATCTACTAAATCAAAATCCTTTAGAAGTTCTTCCATTCTTTTTTTCCGTTCAATTTTTGGGACATTCCACATCATGCCATATTTATCAAGAGATTTTTCAACAGTTAATGTTGGTTCGTAGCTAGGTTGTTGTAAGACTACGCCAATTTTATGACGTATTTGTAGAGAATTTTCAATTGCGTTTATTCCTAAAATCGTTAGAGAACCACTTGAAGGTGGGATCAGGGTTGTTAGAAGTTTGATCGTAGTTGATTTTCCTGCTCCATTAGGACCTAAAAATCCAAAAACTTGACCAGATTTTACCGATAGAACAATGTCATCAACTGCCTTTACAGATCCGTATAATTTTGATAGATGTGCAACATTAATGCATGACATAAAAAAGAGTGCGATCTTCTTATTAATTTAGTTAATGAGATGAATCACTATATTCAAGATAGAAATTATTTGAGTTGTCAAAAAAACCATAATTTAGCGATCAGTTATGAGTCTTACATACTACAAAAGAGTAATGAAATTTTTATTAATAGAACTAGTTTACAGACAATGAATTGTCTGAATTTGATATACTTGTAGATAAATTACTTGAGCAAAAACCAGAATTAACTAGAGATGACATTAAAGAACAGATTAAACATAAAAAAGAGAAAATAGGAGCAGGTTATCTAACAGATCAAGGAGCTCTGTTTTTGATTGCATCTGATTTTGGAATTTCTTTATCAGGACCATTAAAAGTCGAAATGGGTTTAAAAGATCTTTATTCAGGAGCAAAAGAAATTTCATTAGAAACTAGGGTTCTCAACATATCTCCTGCAAAACAATTTTCTCGCAAAGACGGTTCGCCTTTTTATCTTAGGACCATGACCGTATATGATACAAATTCAACTGCCAGTGTAAAATTATGGGATGATAAAGCAAATCTGCCTGGAATTGATAATTTAAAACCAGGTGATTTGATTAAAATTATCAAAGCATATGTGAAATCAGATCTTAATGGATCTCCAACTATCAATATTGGTTCAGGTTCCAATATAGAAATAACAGATAACAAAAGTGAAATTCCAACTATAGACAAGATTACAAAAGATATCAGTGAATTACAAGAAGGGCAAAAAGATCTTGCAATTATAGGAATTATAGATGGTGTTGTAAGTAGCATGGAATTTACAAATTCACGAGGTCAGCCTGGAAAAGCATTGAGAATGAGGCTAAAAGGAAAAGAAGGGAGTGTTATGAGGGCAGTTCTATGGGGAAAAGATGAATCAGATATTCCAAATATGATTTCTCAAGGTGCCAAAGTAAGATTACTTGGAGTCAATATGAAAAATGGTAATCAAGGATTAGAAATTCATGGAAATGATTCCACAGTAATTGAGATTGAAGGTGGTAAAGAAGCAGAACCTGTAATTGCAAGAATTCTTTCGATTGTAACAACAGAAAACGGAAAGAATATGATTTTGGGTATGGATAAGAAAAAAAACATTTACAATATTACTGATCATTCAAATTCTACCAGTATTTGTAATGAAGGTGATGTTATTGAGTGCATGCCATCAAAGGTGTATGGAAACTCTGTTACATTGGATAATAATTCATTTGTAAGAAAATTAGAAGACGACAAATCAATTCCGTTGTTGTCACAGATAAGAACAAAGATAAATGAAGTTAAAGTAGATGGAAATTATTGTATTGAATCCATAGTACTAAAAATTCCAGAAAGACGAGAAATTCAGACTAAATCTGGTGAATCAATTTTATTATCTGAGATGTTTGTTGAGGATGATACAGGTCAAATTTGGGTGAAGGGATGGAGAAACCAAGCTAGATTAATAGACAAATGTGAACTAGGAGAAATTATTTCAATTACAGGGGTAAATGCAAAAGCAGGGTTGGAAGGAAGAATTGAATTATCACTTACAGCATTTTCTAAAATTACAAAGAAGAATTAAGAATCCCAAAAACCCCTAGTTACAACATATTGCCTTTCTGCTTCGTATATTTGTTTGAAGAGATGTTCTTCATCCACCATATTTCGCAATATACGTGCAGCAGTGTCAGCGCCTACTCCGTATCCAGATATAACAGTAATAGCGATTTTTCCAAAATTTTCTATTAAAGAAGAGACTTTCCAGGCTCGATCAAACTTGTGTTTTTCATCTAAAGAGAGTTTTTTCCCCTCATATTTTTTTCGTATTATTTTTGGAAGATCATAATCAGAATAAAAAGTGGCAGTAATTTGTCTGGCTTTACAATAAGGACAAATCAATATAGTTTTGACCTCGTTTGTCTCCATTACTCGTTCCCATTTGCCACATCGTGCACAAATTAATCGATGTTTCGTCTTTGCCAATCTTGCTTTTACAAGATCAAGTATGCCCTTGTCAAGATTAGCAGGAGATGAATAATATTTTACAGTGTGATCTAAAATTGGTTCAGCTAATTTTGAGAATTTATCTATTTCTAACCATTTAATTATGATTTCATTATCTCTAATTTTTTTAAGGATTTTATCAGTATTTTCAAGATCATATTTATCATGAAATAATTCACGTAATGCTTCTTTTACAAGAGATGTTTTTGCGTATCTTTCATATAAAAATCGTGCTGATTTTTTTTCATAAATTGCTCCTCTCCCAACAACTCCAAATTTTTTTGCAACACACCATGTTTTCCAATTTACATTGTGAGTTCCTGTTAATGATGCAGTTACAATAGAATAAAGATCATAATCATCTTTTATAATTTCAAGGAAAAGTTTTTCAGAAATTCGTGATCTAGAAGATAAAACTATTCTATAACCATCAGAACGTGAATCAACCATAGAACCTAGCATTGATGATATCATCGAGGAAAGTAAAGTGGATAGTGTTGAATTGATTTTGGTTCCAAAACAAGAATGTATTACTATGGAACCCTGTGAACGACTAGATTCTATAACAATATTTTTTTCATCTGGAATTTCACTGAAACTTAGTTCTTCAATGGTTCTATTGATTAATTTCAATGAACAATTTTTTACTTTACTTCGAAATGCTCCAACTTTTCTTGCAGTATTATAATCAACAGGAATACTTTCTCCCTCCCAATAAGGAACAGTTATGCCACCGCCTCTAAAAGGCTCAACATTTACTGAAAATGACTTTTCATCCACATTAAGTATTCTCCATTGTGAACCTTTTAGAACAAAGATGTTTCCAGAATCTCCAAAATCACCTACAAATCTTTGATCTAATGTTCCAATGATTTTTTTTCCAACACTATCAAATACTTTGAATTTAAGAATATCAGGTATTGTGGAAAGATTTTCAAAATAATATTTGAAGGAACGACCTTTTTTCCAGAAAGTCATTTTTGTTCTATCAAAGAAGATCAAATAATTAGAATCAAGTAAATCTAATACACCTAACAAATCTTCTAGATGTAGATTTCTAAATGGATATGCACTGTTTATTGTTTCTAATGCTAAATTTACAGAAATTTCTCCTAGTTGCATTGTCATTCCTACAAGATGGTGTGCAAGTACATCTAAAGAACCATCATGGATTTTTTGTTCTTCGATGGAACCTTCTTTAATACGATCCAGTATTGCTCTAGCTTCAAATTCATCATCAGAATTGTTTGTAATTATTAGCCCTTTAGCTGAAGCATCTCTGTTATGTCTACTACGTCCTATTCTTTGAATTAGTTTTGATACTTGTCTAGGAGAACCGTAATGAATTACCAACTCTATTGAACCTATATCTAATCCTAATTCAAGTGATGAAGTACAAACTACAATTCCACGTTTCCCTTCTCTTAATGTAAGCTCAGTATCCTCTCTTACCTCTTTTGATAATGATCCATGATGTAATTCTATATTGATATTTGATTTTTCTTTTAGAATCGAAGCTAAAAATTCAGCTTCTCCCCTAGTATTAGTAAAAAGAAGTATCGGAGAATCAAGATTTAGTTCTAAAACATGCTCAATTATTTTATCTGCAACATCTGAAATGGTTCCATCCACAAATTTAACTTCAACATCATATTTTCTAACAGATGTATCACGAATAATTTGACATTTCCTTTTAGTGCCTACTACAAATTTTCCAGCTTCTTCAAAATTTCCAACTGTAGCTGATAATCCAATTTTTGTCAAATAGTGTTTTGAATTAAGTTGTAATCGCTCGATACTTAGGGATAGTTGAGAACCTCTCTCACTGGCAAGTAATTCATGTACCTCATCAATGATAATCCACTCAAGTTCAGATAATGCATCTAACATCTTTATCTGTGTAAGAAGAATAACAAGAGTTTCAGGGGTTGTTATTAGAACATCTGGAGGGTTTTCAGTAATTTTCCTTCTTGCAATCTGAGTTGTATCACCATGTCTGATTTCAATTGAAAGTTCATTACTTTGAGCATATTTGGTGATCCTTCGAAATACATCTCGATTTAGTGCTCGTAGAGGAGTAATGTAAAGAACCTTAATTTTTCCAAGTTTTTTTGATTTCTTTACTAGTGAAAAAATTGGAATTACAGAGCATTCCGTTTTACCTGAACCTGTTGGAGCTATTACTAGACAATCTTTTTTTTGTAAAATTATAGGTGAAGCTTTCTTTTGAATTTCAGTAAGATTGGCAAATCCAAAACGAGTAAAAAGTGAATCAATTACTGAATCAGGAAGCTGATTCTTTTGTTGTATTTGATCGTGATCTTTCATAAACTATTACGCCAACTAGGCCAAGTGCAAATAAAACTACAGTAATTATTGGAATTGAATCAAAAATTCCTGCCATTGCTAAACTTTATGATTGAAGGTTAAATATCTTCAGTATAATCAGATAATCCAGCGGTATGTATTTTATAAGAAAAATGGGTTTGATGAAGAAGCCATCTTATCTCTCCATGGAATTTTGATGAAATTTTGATAAGTTTAATTTTGATATGTGTAAATGGATCAATTGCAGTTCGCATATTTTCCATTTCTGTACCTTCTATGTTTCTAATCATATTAGTTATGATAATAGGAATTTTTTTGTTAATTGCAACTAATGATAAATTATGAATATATTTGATAAATAAGGAATTTTTTTCAAATGTTGTATCTTCTTTTGAATATTCATATGAAAATAAGTCTGTAATATTATCAATTACTATTAAAGAAAAATTTGATACATTCATGATATCAATTGATTTTATTTGTTCAGAAGTATTAGTAATTCGTGAAACAGTTATTTTGTCAAGAACATCAAATTTCAAATTTTGTTGTTTTTGAATTTCAAGAATTCGTTCAGGTCTGAAACTGCCTGTTGTATCTTGATATAGAACATTGCCACCATTTTTTATTGCATTAATACAGATTTGAAATAATAGTTGAGTTTTACCTGTACCACTTCCTCCAAAAATATCAGTAATTATGCCATTGGGTATTCCACCAGATAAAAATTCGTCTAATTTTTGTAATCCTGTAGAGATCATTTGGTTAATTATCTGAAAATGATGAAAAAATTTAAGGAATTTCATAATTCATAAAAGAGGCAAGGCTTTTATTCTAGAGAACAACGTAAGCAAAACAAGTGAATAATTAGTGTCACAAACTAGTAGTGCAAAAAGACCATTAACAACTCTTCAAAAAAGCACAAAGAAGAAAGTTACAGTTAGACTGAAAAACGAAGTTGAATACAAAGGAAAAATGGATAATGTTGATTCATACATGAATTTAATCATGACTGACGCAGAAGAACTCCACGACGGTAAAATAATTGCAAATTACGGTAGAGTAATTGTAAGAGGCAATAATGTATTATTTATCAAATTAGAAAACGAACTCTAGTGGTTCCTATGACTAATAATTTTCTGTTTACTTCAGAATCAGTTACTGAAGGTCATCCTGATAAAATATGCGATCAAATTTCAGACGCATTTTTAGATGAATTTCTCAGACAAGATCCAGATTCCAGAGTAGCCGTGGAAACAATGGTAACTACAGATTTTGTGGCAGTTGCAGGAGAAGTGACATCAAAAGCTAATTTTGACAAAAAAGCCCAAGAAGAATTAGTTAGAAAAGTAATCAGAGAAATTGGATATAATAACAAAGATTTGATGTTTGATACAGAATCTTGTCAAGTTACACTAAGATTACATTCTCAGAGTCCAGATATCAGTCAAGGAGTAACTGCAACTAAAGAAAAAGAACAAGGTGCAGGAGATCAAGGACTAATGTTTGGTTATGCTTCAAATGAAACAAAAGAACTTATGCCAATGCCGATATTGCTTGCACATAAATTAACACAAAAACTAGCAGAGGTTAGAAAAAACAAAGTTTTGCCTTGGGTAAGACCTGATGGAAAATCACAAGTTTCTGTCAGATATGAAAATAACAAACCAACAAAAATTGAAACAATAGTTATTTCAACTCAACACGCACCTGAGATTTCACAAGAACAGATATCAAGAGAAATAATAGATAAAGTAATCAAACCAGTTTTAGGAAATCTTTGGAATGATCAAATCAAAATGCACATTAATCCTACAGGAAAATTTGTGATTGGAGGACCACATGGTGACTCTGGACTTACAGGAAGAAAAATAATTGTAGATAGTTATGGTGGATTTGGAAGACATGGTGGTGGAGCTTTCTCAGGAAAAGATCCTTCAAAGGTGGATAGATCTGCATGTTACATGTGCAGATATATTGCCAAAAATATTGTTGCAGCAGGTTTAGCTGAAAGATGTGAAGTCCAATTAGCATATGCTATAGGAGTGGCTGAACCGGTGTCACTTTATGTCAACACGTTTGATTCTAGTAAGATTCCAGAAAAAGAAATTGAAGAGTTAGTTAGAAAGAATTTCAATATGAAACCATCAGGAATTATTTCACAACTTGACTTGAAAAGACCAATCTACAGAAAAACAGCTGCATATGGACATTTTGGAAGAAATGAGCCTGAATTTACTTGGGAAAAAACAGATAAAGCTGACATTTTAAAGAAGGCTGCCGGACTTTAGAAGTTTTTGTATAGAAGAAAATTTCATTTTAGAAATATTCTTTAATTTTTTGTGATCTCCCTTAAAATCACCAATTAAGAGATTTAGATCATCCACTCCGAATTTACTATAAGGGTTTGAGATAGCTTCATGATAAGCAGTTTCAAGACTAATTTTTTTGATTTTAGTATTTGTTCCACTAGAAAATTCTTTAACATATTTTTCAAAAGTAATTGATTTTGAACCTACAAGATCCAAAATTATCTTACTAAATTTATTTTGAGTTATAGAATTGAAAATAATTTTTGAGACATCATCTATGTGGATAGGTTGGATAGAATAATTACCAGATCCGGGAATTTGAATTTGACCGGTTTTTATTTGCTTTTTAAGATATTTTGTAAATAGATCATCTTTACCTACAATATAAGACGGACGAAAAATTGTATAATTTAATTTAGAATCAATTATTTGTCTTTCTGCTTTATATTTTGAAATGAAATATCCAAGAGTACTATTTTTTGAAACCCCTAATCCACTTGTATAAACAATTTTTTTTATTTTTGCTTTTTTACATAAATTAATTATTTTCTTTGTTAATTCCACATTGATAAGATTATAATCATTATCAATAGTTTGTTTTCCAATTCCAATTAAATGAATCAACGCATACGAATTTTTGAGTTTTGGTAAAATAGTTTTTTCATCATAGTTTTTTGTTATGATTTTAGTCTCATTGTTAAATTTTTTAAAATCTTTTCTTGAAATCGATATTAATTTAATATTATTATCAGAAAGATATTTTCTAACATTTCGTGCTACAAATCCATTAGCGCCAGTTACAACAACTTGTATATCCTTTGCCATATCATCATGTGTTTTTTATTTTAAATATATTCTAAAGAAATAATGCAAACGTACTCAAATTTTTAAGACATTTTTCTAGTCTCAAAAAGTCTCATTCAAAAGAAATCAAAGAAGAGTTAATACGTCAAAATAGGCATGATTGGTGTGGAAGAGGTAAAAAAAGAAAAGTTAAGGACAGGTTATACCACAGGTACCTCAGCAACAGCAGCTGCCAAAGCTGCATTATTATCCATAATTAATCAAACGAAAATTGAAAACGTGGATGTTAAATTACCTAAAGGTAATTTTATTAAAATTCCAATTAATTTTTGTCAGTTTGATCAAAATAGAGCAAAGTGTTCTGTAATTAAAGACGGCGGAGATGATCCAGATGTCACTCATGGTGCAGAGATAGTAGTAGAATTATCATTTACAGATAAGATTAACGAAATAGAAATTGATGGTGGAGAAGGAGTTGGAATAGTCACTAAACCAGGATTGGGTCTTGAGTTAAACAAAGCTGCAATAAATCCAATCCCAAAAAAAATGATCAGTGAGAATCTTAGAGAAATTATAGACAAATATATTTTAAAAAAAGGAATTAAAGTTGTAATTTCTGTTCCAAAAGGAAAAGAATTAGGTCCTAAAACAGATAATCCAAGAATAGGTATCCTGAATGGAATTTCAATTTTAGGAACAAGCGGAATTGTAATACCATTTTCAACTGCATCATATGCTGCTTCAATTAGACAGAATCTAGATGTAGCAATTGCAATGGGAAATAATATTGTTGTTCTTACTACGGGTGGTAGAAGTGAAGATTTTGCAAAAAAAATTGTAGATTTACCAGAACATTGTTTTGTACAAATGGGGGATTTTTCTGGATATACAATTCAACAATGTGCAAGAAAAGAGATCAAAAAAGCATATGTTGTAGGGTTTATTGGTAAATTAGCTAAAATGGCTGCAGGTGTAAAACAAACTCATGTCAAAGGCTCAAAGGTAGATATGAATTTCTTGGCGGAGTTGGCTAAAAAATGTAATGCAAGTGAAAAAACAATAGAGAGTATAAAAAAGGCAAATACTGCAAGACATGTATCTGAAATAATTATAGAAAATAATGTTAGAGGATTTTTTGAAGAAATATGCAATGAAACATACAAACACATGAGAAAACATTCAGAAGAAAAAGTTCCATTAGATGTCATTTTATTTGATTTTGAAGGAAATATCTTGGCTAGAAAGTTCTAGTAGTAAGGTATTTTATTTAATTTGAGGGATTTTTACTGTGGAAAAAGTTTCAGTTCTTGCAATTACTAAAAATGGAATAAACATAGGATTAAGGCTAAAAGAATATTTCCCAAACTGGGAGATTTTTGCACCATCTAAATTTTCAGATGGTAGTAATAGAATAGTTTGGTATTCAGAGTCTACATCTGAAAAAATTATTGAACTTTTTAAAAACAATAATGCGTTGATTTGTTTATTTTCATTGGGTGCAACAATCAGATTAATTGCACCATATCTGAAAGATAAAAAAACAGATCCTGCAGTGATTGTGATTGATGATAAAACTAGCTTTGTAATCAGTGTTCTGTCTGGACATTTAGGTGGAGCAAATGAATTAACACAAATTATTGCTCAAAAACTAGAGGCCATGCCAATAATTACCACTGCAGCTGATGTCAATAAAACAATAGCAGTTGATCTTGTTGGAAGAGAATTTGGTTGGAAAATAGATGATGATTCTACAGTGACTAAAATTAGTGCATATATGGTAAATGAAGAAAATATAGGAATTTATCAAGAAGCAGGTAAAATGAATTGGTGGAAAGAATTACCAAAAAATGTAAAAATTTATCACAGTTTAGAAGAAATGAAAAACTCAAATTCCAAGGGATATCTAATAATTTCTGATAAAATTTTAGAAGGTAATTTTCTCAAAGAATCTGTGATTTATAGACCTCCTAGTCTTGTGATAGGAATTGGATTGCATTGGGATACATCTAAGGAAACCATAAAGGATGGTTTAGATTTTTGTTTGCAAAAATTCAAACTCAGTGAAAAATCTATTGCAAAACTAGTCTCAATAAAAAAACCAGAAGATGTCAAGGGACTAGTTGATATTGGAAAAGAGATGGGAATTACTGTGGAATATGTAAACAGAGAAGATTTAGCAGATATTTCTACACCAAATCCGTCAGATATGGTCAAAGCATTTGAAGGAACTTCTAGCGTATCAGAAGCTGCTGCAATAAAAGTTTCTGGTGGAGAACTAATTGTTGAAAAACAGAAATTTCCACCAAATCTAACTATAGCCATAGCGAGGATAATAGATTGAAGCGTGGATTATTACTAATAGATAGAGGTAGTAGGGAAAGAGAAGCTTCTGAAGAATTGGATATTATTTGTAATGCAATAAAAGCAAAGGCAGATTATGTTTTTACTGAATACTGTTTTCTTGAAGTAGAACCACCATACATTGAAGACGGAATTGCAAAATGTCTCAAACAAGATATTGATCATTTAACAATAGTTCCTTATTTTTTGTATCCTGGAAAAAAAGTAAAAAATGCAGTTACAGATGTTATGAAGTTTCAGAAAGATACCAAAGTGAAATTTGTAGTTACAAAACCAATGAGTATGCATAAAACTTTGATTAATTTAGTTGAGAATAGAATAGCTACAACATTACAGGAAAATCACGTTACAGTTCCAAAAAAAGACGTAGACGTATTAATTATTGGACATGGTAGTAAAGATCCCAATGCACAAATGTCATTGGATTATGTTGTAGATGGATTAAAAGAAAATTACAGAAATGTAAATAGATGTTGGTTGGAGATAGAACAGCCAGATATTGTAGAAGGTATTAAGATTTGTGAAAAAAACAACCCACAGATTCTTGTAATTGTATTTTATTTCTTACATGAAGGTGCACATGTTAAAACTGATATCAATAATGATCTTTTACCTGCACTTGAGAATTCAAATATTAAAAAGACATACATTACAAAACATTTAGGGGCTGATGAAAAAATGATTGAATTAATAATAGAAAGAGCAAAAGAAGTAGAAAATGCAAACTAGAAAGGGTCAATCAATTGAAGATGCAAGTATGCAAATGATCGATGATGAAATTGGTACCCATCAATATAATGATAAAGAATGGCCCATCGTTAGAAGAGTAATTCATTCAACTGCTGATTTTGATTTTGCCAAAGATAATAGAATAATTTTTCATAAAAAAGCTATTGAGAGTGGCATGAATGCTCTAAAAAATGGATGTAGTATTGTAGTTGATGTAAATGGTGTGATTGGTGGCTTGAATAAACAAAATCCAAAAGATTTTCAAAACAAGATTGTTTGCAATATTTCAAATTCAGAAATAATGGAAAAGGCAAAGAAAGAAAACAAAACTCGCTCTCAGGTATCAATGAGGACAGCACTGGCAGATATTGATGGTGGAATAGTTGCAATAGGTAATGCTCCAACTGCCCTTATGGAAGTAATACAGATGGTAAAAGAAGGCATTGTAAAGCCTGCATTAATCATTGGAATTCCAGTTGGATTCATTTGTGCTGCAGAGTCAAAAGAAGAACTAAGTAAATTAGAAGGCACACCATTTATCACTAATAAAGGAAGAAAGGGAGGTAGTTCTTCAGCATCTGCGATAATTAATGCATTATACAAGCTTGTAAGAGCAGAATCATCTTCTTGAATTATCAATACAATTTTTTACAAAAATTTTGGCATAATTAGAACTATCAAAGTAAAGATGTCCGTATGATGCAAGAGTATTGTATTGAATCATACCATCTTTATGATTTTTAATTCCATCACCAATATCCAAGTTATATGCAAATTTTGAATCAGAAGAGACAGAATCTAATTCAGAATAATGAAATTCGTGTCCTTGCAAATCATGTATTTTATCTGAAAGAATATTTTTTGAGATCATCCTACCTTTTGTATAATTTAATTTCATTTTTTTGGTCATTTTTGTTTCCGCGTCAAAAAGACCAATCATTTTAAATTTTTTATTTCCATAGTCAATAGATTTTGTAAGATACATCAATCCTCCACATTCAGCATATATTGGAATATTTTCTTCTGATAATTCCTTTATTGTTTTTCTTATAACGTGGTTTTTTTCAAGTAAAGCACCAAGAATTTCTGGAAAACCACCTCCAATGTAAATTCCATCAGATTTTGGAAGTTTTTTATCATGTATTGGGCTAAAAAACTTTAGATTTGCACCTTCACGTCTTAATGCTTTTAAATTATCACGATAATAGAAATTAAAAGAACTATCAAGCGCTATAGCGATTGTAGTTTTTGGTTTTTTTATCTCAATACTAGATTTTTGCGGAAGAGGCATAGGATTTTTCATAATTTGAATAATTTTTTCAATATCAAGCGAATCTGAAATAATTTTGGATGTTTTTTCAATTTTTAATTTAAGATTTTTTTCTTTTGCTGGAATCAATCCAAGATGTCTCGATTCAAAATTTAGTTCCAAGTTTTTATAAATTACTCCTATAATTGGAAGTTTTATTTTTTCAAGTGCTTGTCTACATAAAATTTCATGTTTTTTACTACTAATTTTATTTAGGATGATTCCAGAAATCCTAGAATTTTTGTGAAATTTTTGAAATCCAAGTGCTGTTGCTGCAATTGATCTAGATGTTTTACTTGCATCTAATATCAAGATTACAGGAGATTTTATTATAGATGCAACATGTTGAGTGCTAGCATAGTTTGAATTCCCACCAAATCCATCATAGTATCCCATCACTCCTTCAATAACAGATATGTCAGAGTGTGAATTAGATACAAAGCTCTCCAAAAGTTGATTTTCCCCCATTAACCATACATCTAGGTTAAACGCTTCATGTTTTGATATGCTTGAAAGATAACTTGGATCGATATAATCAGGTCCTACTTTGAATGGTTGCACAGAAAAGCCCTTTTTTTGTAGAGCATAGATAATTGCACATGTTATAGATGTCTTTCCAACTCCACTAGTCACTCCTGCTATTGTTATTCTTGGGATTTTCAATTCGTATGATTAGAATCGTTTTTTATTTAAATTGATACATTAGTCTAAACAATGCTTAATGTTTTTACTTGGATAATTCATGAATTATCTATGGAAAAGGATGGATTAGTTATTGTATATACTGGAAAAGGTAAGGGAAAGACTACAGCTGCGTTAGGCATTGCATTAAGAGCAACAGGTTATGCAAAAAAAACATGTATGATACAGTTTATCAAAGGATCATGGCATTATGGTGAGATGTATTCATCTAAGCGATTAGAACCAGAATTTGAAGTGGTTGCGATCGGGAAAGGATTTGTTGGAATAATAGATGACAAGAGCCCTAAAGAAGAGCATGAAAGAATTGCAAAGGAGGCAATTAAAATCAGTACTGAAAAAATACAATCAGGAAAGTACGATATCGTAATTTTAGATGAGATAAATTATGCTATAAACTTAGGTCTAGTAAAAATTGAAGATGTTCTTAATTTGATTAAATCAAAACCTAAAGAATTAGATCTTGTACTGACTGGAAATTATGCTAAAGATGAAATCATTGAATTGGCAGATCTAGTTACAGAAATGAGAGAGATAAAGCATCCATTTCAACATGGCATAAAAGCAAAAAAAGGAATTGATTTCTAGCAACATTAAATTATACAGAAGATGGATTTAGAAGAAATGTCTACTGAAATTCAAGAGATGCCAGAGCAGGGAGAAATTGTTCTTGCTACAATAACCAAAGTAATGGATCATGGCGCTTATGTCACTTTAGATGAATATGATGGGATTCAAGGATTTTTACATATTTCAGAAATTGCACCTGGCTGGATTAGATCTGTTAGTAAATTCGTAAAAGACGGTGAAAAAAAGGTACTATTAGTAAAAAAAGTAAATCCAGATAGAGGAGACATAGATCTTTCATTAAAGCAAGTATCTAAAGATCAGAAAAAACAGAAATTAAAAGAAGTAAAGAAATTTGAAAAAGGGAAAACATTACTAGAAAATGTTAAAGAAAAGGGAAAACTTTCAGATGAAGATATTGAGAAATTAGAAGACAGTATTTATTCAAAATTTGATTCTGTTTATGATGCTTTTATTGAAATTGGAAGAAATGGAATAGAATCAATAAAAGAATTAAAGATTCCTAAAAAAACTGCATCAGTTATTGAAGAAATTTGTTCTAAAATCAAACTTCCCTCAGTTGAAATTAGAGGAATTATGGAGATTACAAATAATAAATCAGATGGAGTTGAAATTATTAAAAAAGCACTTTTAGATGCAACAAAAAAAGATCCTACAATAGATATTACTTATTTAGGTGCACCAAAATACAGACTGTCTATTATTTCAGAAGATTTCAAATCTGCTGAAAAAACACTAAAACCAATAATAGCAGAAATTCAAGAAAGTATTGAAAAAAAGAAAGGATCATTCAAATTCACTAGAGAAGAATCTAAAAAAACAAGAGAGAATTAAGATGAGATTTCAATTAAGAAGATGTTCAAAGTGTAATCACTATACACTTAAGGAAAAGTGTCCACTATGTAATGAAGAAACTATTTCTGCACATCCAGCCAAGTTTTCACCTGATGACAAATACATGAGATATAGACTCGCGGAAAGATATAACTAAAATATAATATTACTTGGTTGGAACAAAATCTTTGTTTACTTCATAAATGAATACGCCTATCATTGGTTGACCTTTTTCTGCATTAAAACTTGGAGATGCGTGCACAAGTCTTAATGGGCCATTACTATCAGAAGCATATTTGATATCTTTTACATATATTGGTGTAAAACCTGGTTGATATGTTGCAGATTGCTGGTTAGTTTCGAAATTAACATATGCTAATGGAGTAAATGGAAACATTTTACCTAGTAGAGTATCATTCCAAAAAGAATCAGTACCGCTAATACCATCAGATTCTATGTATTGGGAGGTAGGCTTTTCTGCAATTCGTATAAACCATTGTTTTTTTGATTCGTCACCGCCTCCTTGTAATACATAAAGAGCTTGACCGTCGTTATCAACTGCCAATCTTTGACCTGAAACAAAAATTACAACATAATCAGCTTGCATATCTCTTAATGTTTGCCAACCTTCTTCTGGGGAATTGAGAAGCATTTTAGCAAGTTTTTCTATAACACTAGTGTATAATGTTGAATTATCAGCTATTGATGCTCTTTCTCCCAAAGTAGAGATCCAATAACCATAATCCCACCAAGATGCAATGACGGCATCTTTAGGAGTATTGTTTTTTATCCATTCCATTGATTCTAACCAATCATTGGTACTGACCGGATAAGCAGTACCACCATTAAGAATTGTGGGTGGTGATTTTGCTGCAGTTACCCAATTTCCATTTGATGGAAAAGAAACTGGAATGACTAAAAGAATTATTATTCCTGAAATAAATGAAAATTTGATAATTAAATTTCTGAATTTTTTGCTTTCCGTGTTATTTAAAATATCTTTTATAAGCATAGACAATCCTATTGAAGCCAACATTATCAATGATAACGATGCAAATACTTCTAACCTTACAAATGCAGAGCTAACATATATTCCGATTAATCCAAAAATTAATGAGAATAAAATCATATCATTTTTAATAAAATTAGAATTTTTTATTTTATGATTCTTCATAATTAACCAAATTCCCAATCCAGCAAAGATCATTAGAATTGAATGAAATAAAAATGATTGTTGAATTGTTGTGCTAGCATGTTCTGCAACTGAATCTATTAAAGGAACAGAAGTAGTCAAAAATGGATTAATTGCATTTAAATATCTATAGCTAGGAAGTGGTAAAAATTCTGAACTAGCATTAATTATTAAAACACTTGAACCAATTATCAAAATAGAGGCTAAAAATAATAAACCATTTCTAGTTTTTTTATTTTCATTACTTTTGTTTTGAATAAAAATACAAAATATTACAAAAATTGTGGGAATTATTAATGAAGCTCCTCCCAAACCAAAGATGAAATTTGAACTCAATCTTTCAAAACCAAGAGATACAAGAACTACAATTGAAGTAAATAATGGAATTGCCCATAAAATAAATTTATGATCGGATCTTACAAAAGGTAGTGTAAGAAAGAAAACACCTATAGGAATTATAAAAAACTGGCTTCCACCCCATGATGATATTGATAAAGGTATGGTAATTCCTGCAGCTATTAATTTTGCAATTGCTATTTTTTTATTTTTAGAATTTATACCACTAAGCAAAAAATAGGTTGCTAAAAGACCAAAGAATAATCCAAGTGGTTCAGATTTGAACCAACCTATTGTTCCTCTCATTATCAAAGGTAATGATACAGAGAAAAATAATGCAGAGAACAATCCAGCAGTTGTTCCTCCTATTACTCTGACTAACGCAAAAATTACAATACTACTAAGAGAGCCAAAAATAACAGGAAATAGAATTGTAAAGTCATAAAGTTCTATTCCTCCACCAAAGATCCAATATGTAAAAGCAGTAGTCAAATGAAGTACTACTTGAGAGGTTTGTGAAACATCTCTACCATTAGGATACCAACTAAGATCATCATTCCATTGAAAATATGCATTTACTCCATTATCAACGATGTATTGTGTAGCTCTATAATTGAAAAAGGGATCAAATTCATTTAGCTCCCAACCATAGTCAGCCGCTTGTGATCTAACTAAAAATGAAATAGAAAATGATAAAGAAAGAATTCCCACAATTAAGAGATGATGTAATTTAAGATCAAATTTTCCTGATGAAAACAGAGTGATATTTGAAATCAATTAGATTTTCTCACTGAACTTTGTTTATTACTCTTTGTATAAAAAAGATCTAAAATTATTCATGTGTTTAAAAATGAATATTTAAAATCTAGAAAGATTGATTTAAGGAGAATATTTTCCTGTCAATTTTGCTTCTGCAATAATATGATTTTTCATAGATTTTTCTACATCTATTTTTGATGCACCTTCATTTAGATTCAATTTATTATCTAACGCATATAATTTGAAAATGTATGTATGTTCCTTATCAGGTGGGGCTGGTCCACCATAACCAATTTCTCCAAAATCAGTTTTGCCTTCAATTGCACCACTTGGAATTGAATCTTCTTTTATTTCTGTTGTGTTAGGTTCAATATTCCATATTACCCAATGAACCCAAATTTTCCCTACTGCACCCATTGCATCAGGATCATCCATTATGAGGACTAGAGATTTTGTGTTTTGTGGTATTTCTTTTATTTTTAATGGTGGATTTATGTTGGAATTTTTATAGCCATATTTTTTTGGAATTTCCTTACCATTTTTAAAAGCACTGCTTTCTAAAATTAAATTAGTCATATCAATTATTGATAAATTCTACAAGTTAAATTTTACTATGATTCTAGAACAATTTTATCATTTGAAAAAGACATTATAGAACCACCATATTCTTTAATTTGTTTTTTTAATTCCTTATCCATTGTACCAATTATGACTCTATTTTTTTTTACATAATCAATTAATTCCTTGTCTGCAAAATTTCCAGAAATTGGTATAATTTTAAAATTTTTGATAAAATCTCTAGTTGTAAGCGCAGTTTGATTTTTTTTTGGATTTTTGATTAATTCAGAAAGTTCATTTTGAACAACTTGTGGTACAACAAATGTAACTTGACCTATTTCAACATCAATATTATCAATATTTTTGATTCTTCTAGTAGCTAAATGAATTAGAAAACTTGTATCGCAAATTACTTCAACCAAGTATTCCTGCACCGATTAATCTCCATCTGTCAGTAATTTTTCTACTAATAGCTACATTACCACCTTCAAATATGCAAGCAGGTCGTCTAAGTTCAATATCTATGCTATTTGATTTTATTTTAGAGACTTTACCTAAAATTGGAGCAGTTCCGATGTTTAATCGTAATAGTTCTCCTATTTGGATTGGTAATACTTTGGTATCTTCAGCTGCACCAACAGCAGAATCAAATAGATTTACTTCTAGCTTTATCTGAGTTGAATTTCCAGGTAGTGTTCCAGGTTTTCCAATTACAGAGCCTATAAAAGAATCACTTCTAGTCATTGCAGGATCTAGTTTTGTACCAATTGCTACCAAACCACCAGGCTTTACAGAATCAACAATTCCGGCAGCAGTACCAAGAGAAGTAATTTCAGTAAGTAATGGCTCATATGTTTTCTTTTTTTCATCCATTATGCCAGGTTTAATTTCAATTTCATCACCAACATTAAAAGTTCCCTGTGTTAAACTTCCTCCAATTACACCACCTTTGATATTTTTTAGTTTTGTACCAGGCTTGTTAACGTCAAAAGATCTTAAGACATGCATGATTGGTTCTTTAGATTCATCTCGTTCTGGAGTCTTAATTGTGGATTCTATTGCACCAATTAATGCATCTATGTTAAGCCCAGATTGTGCAGATATTGGAATTATTGGCGCCTTTGCAGCATATGTTCCTTTAACAAATTTTATAATATCTTGATGATTTGAGATTGCTTCTTCATATGAAATTAAATCTACTTTATTTTGTACAATAACAATTTGTTGTATTCCAAGTGTTTGAAGTGCTAAAAGATGTTCTTTAGTTTGTGGTTTAGGTACCGGTTCATTTGAAGCTACTAATAATAAAGCTCCATCCATCAAGGCTGAACCAGAAAGCATGTTTGCCATTAGACTTTCATGTCCTGGACTATCTACAAAACTGACAACTCTAGAAAGTTCACTTTCTTTTCCACAGTTATTACATTTCGGAGTTGTTGAATATCCTAAAGGTTCTTCACAACTTTTACATTTGTAAAATGCTGCATCTGAATAACCTACACGAATTGTAATTCCTCGTTTTAGTTCTTGACTGTGAACACTTGTCCATGAACCTGTCAATGCTTGAATAAGTGTAGTTTTTCCATGATCCACGTGACCTGCAGTTCCAATGTTTACACATGGTTGATGACCATATTTTTTTATGTACCAATCAGGAAGTGTCTCTCTCCAATGCATCAATCAAAATGTAGAGCCGGTATATGTTAAGTTATTCTTTTTATTTAGTTTCTGATTCTGTTACTTCAGCTGGAGCTTCTACTGGTAACTCTCCATCAAATTTACAATTTATTTGATATATTTCTTCTGAAACAGTATTTCCGCGCATAAGTTTTCTTACTCTTTGTCCGATTTCGGCTGCTTGTAATCCAACTCCTTTTGAAAGTAAAACATATTTTCTTGCTGAACCGTGAATATCATTTCTCATTGGTACACCAGATTTATCGCTGCCGCCAGTGAGTTTTAATTTTCCTTTCAATCCTACAAGAGATGCATCGGCTTCATTACCTAATTGTAAACCAAGCAATGTATTTGCATCACTGTCTTTCAACTCTTTAGTGATAGATTTTCCTTTTACATCTGATACGGTTAGCTTGAAATTTGTCAAGTATTAGAAAAAAAAGTTGAACGACTAATTAACCTTTGGACATTATTTTTAAATCAAGACTGTTTGAGATGCGTATGGTAGATGAGATCAAATGTCCAAGATGCAACAATAAGATGGTAGATATGCAAGCATGCCATATGTTCTGTCCCAAGTGTGGAGCGCATTTGGATTGCTCAGATAAAGGAAATTTTTGGTAATTAAATACCAGGTCTTTTTGGGATGTAATCATATGACATATTGATTGCCTGATCTTTCATGATTTCAAGATAAGTATCATAATCTGCTTCAAAATTACAATGAGGACATTTTACATTAGTGATGTCATCGTTTAAGATTGCTACTTGCTCACATTCAGGGCATCGTGCATCCATGATATTGTTTCCCAATCAAGATATTTAATCATAATTAATGAATTTTAGATAGGCGGAGTTAGTCTAGCTCGGTAAGATGTCAGCTTCCCAAGCTGAAGGCCGCGGGTTCAAATCCCGCACTCCGCATTTATAATTCTCTAATTGCTTGTTCTATAATTCCTCTGTCTTTAGCTTTTGGAAAAAGTTTCAAATAACTTTTAAGATCATTTTTTGCTTCAGAATTCTTTTTTTGTTTTTCTCTTAGATAAGCACGATTTTTGTAAATTTTTGCGGATCTTTTGGAATTAATTTCGATAGCTTTGCTATAACAGAATTCAGCTTTATCAAATTGATTTGATTTTAGATAATAGTTACCTAGTCCATTATATGCAAGATAAAACTTGTTGTTAATTTTGATACATTTTTCATAATACTCTACACATTGATTAGAATTTTGTTCATTAAGTAAACTTGCCAATAAATAAAATGCAGTTGAATTGCTTTTATCTAACTCAATTGCGTTTTTTAGAGATGTCAATGCTTCTGAGATATTTTTTTGTATGCTTAATCTTTCAGAAATAAAACACAGTCTATTTGATGCTTCACTTGAATCATTTTCTAGTTTTAGAGAAGACAAGACATCTGACGGAGCTAAAAGTATTAGTAATCTTCCATCTTCAGACCATTCTTTATCAAAAATTGCTTGTGGTATTGCTCCTTCTTGTTGCTCCCCCTCTTGATTTCCTTTTTGAATGTAATGAAGAATAGTTTTTTCTTTTTCATCATATCCAGATATTACAGAAGCATGCTGTGTTATTTCAGGAATCCCTGGAAGAATTACTATTGGTGGAATTCCAATGTCTATAATTTTTTTGAGTTCAGACAATGAAGAATGAATGATTTTACATCTTAATCCGTGTCTTTCTGCAGATTCAATTCCTTCAATTAAGATACTTCCATTTGAATTGGCATATAGTTTTGCAGTTTCAATAGCCTCAGACATTGAAAGATCAACATTCCAATATTTTGAAACTACATTAATTGGCAGAGGCAAGCAAATATTTTCTTCTTCTACTAGAGGAAGTAAAAGCTGATGTTCCAAGGAATCCATAAAATTAAATAAAGTTTGAGAGTTATTAAAATCAATCAGAGGGAACAAAACTTTTGAATCAAGTTTTGACCATCATCACTCATTTCAGGATGAAACTGGGTTCCAAAAATTAATTTTTTGTCATATTGAATAATTTCAAATTTACAGTTTTTAGATTCGCCTATTACAACTAAAATATTTGGTAATTTAGAAATCTCAAATTCATGACTCTCAAATACCTGCAAATCTTCATTTAAGAGAAGATTTTCTCTTTGAATGTTGATTTGTTCATTACCTTTTTGTGGTAATGTGAGTTTTCTGATTGTTCCCCCCAGAGTAAGAGCTAGTATCTCTGCACCATAACAAATTCCCAATAATTTCTTATCACTTTGAATTGCATGATTAATTATTTTGGAATTGATTTGATTTGTCTTTTTTTCATTTTTTCTTCTGCCTGAGAGAATAAATGAGGTGTAATTATCTAGTGATTTTAAATCTAATAATTCAGGTGTCTGTTTTTCAAATAAGATTTTTTTGTTACTTAAAAAATCAATTAAATTTTTTGTGTATACAGAACCATTATCAAGTATTAGTAGCAATTAGTACATGAAAAAAATACAGCTAATTTAACGTTCTAAAATATTTCATGCGTGATTTTTTAAAAAAACTAGATTCTTAAAATTTTCTAGAGTCGCCTTCTAAGAGTCCTGAGCCGTTATGTATTCTGTCTATATGTTTGGATAAATCTTCATTATTTTTAAATAATGAATTACAATATGGGCATTTACTTTGTTGTGTCATTATCTATTCTAAATTTTGTATCTAAACTTAAGGTTTTTGGAAATAATCAATGAGAATAACATCTAATTGCCTACTGAAATTGAGATATAATGCATTTCAGGAATACTATCTTTTACAACTATTGTTCCAATATTGAGATTGGTACCTTCTTGCCACATGAATACTCTATCACTTCTAGGCTTTACAAAATTATCTGTGAATTTTTTCAAGAAATCTTCTGTGTCAGCACGATCATTTTCAGTAAAGAAGAATATCTCTCCTTCTTTAAATGATAGTGGGATTTGAATTGATGTTGGTTCGACAATTTCTATTCCATTTTCTTTAAATGAAGATTTTATAATATCAATTCTATCTGATTTCCCTAATTCTATATAATCAACATCAACTGAAGTTGTGGAACCAGCTACGCCTGATACCTTTTTCAAATATGCCTCAAATGCCTCTTCTTGAGTATCTCCCAAACCAACATAATATTCTCCAGTAAATGCCGCACCTACGGCTGCAATAGTACCTAGTTGTGCAACAACTCCTCCAGCCCCTGCAGTATATACGGGAATAAAGTAGACATCATGTTCGCCTACATGATATAGGATATTATCTCCGATCCTAGGATTTCTTAAAAGTGTCTTTAATTCAGCAAATTCGGGATCTTTATCCAATGCTTCTCTTACTGCAGTAGGACCAATCAATTTAGTAGTAGAGTTTAATGGAATTTCATAGAATTGTATGTCACCTAAATTCTTAAGATCATTTTCAACAATCATGTATCCTGCGAGATTTCGTCCTTGAGAACCACGTAGCTCCAAGGAAAGTAAACCTACGAATTCTGTTTGATTAAAGCCTGGTGGTTTTGCTTCAACATAATAAGCCTCCAAACCTTGTGGAATCTCATAAAATTCATTTGCTTGAATGAATGTTTCAACATCATTTACATGGTAAATGTTATACATTTCTGTTTTCCAGTTAAACAATTCAACTGGATATCGTATTTGTTCTTCAAGCCAAGATGGTATTGGTTTGAACTGATCAGAGTATTGACTAACAAACATTTCAGTAAAGAAATCATCACCTGTTTTCAATAATTGAATATTACCATCATAACTATCAATTAGAGCAAATCCTACTAGTCTCAGATATGGATTTCCAGAGGACCATGGTACATCATGAGTATCAAATCCAACTATCAAAGGAATTAACCAGTAAGAATTTTCTCCATCAGTTACTGGAATAGAGTCTAACTCTTTTCCAAATACATCATATAGAAAATAAGGGTATAGAGTTTTCATTCTGTCATGGACGTCTTTGTATCGCATTACATGAACTGATTCTGTAGGAAATGAAAGTAAGAAGTTTGGCTCAAAAGTCCAGCTAAGTGGAGGAGATACATCTAATCCTCCTTTACCATTATAAGATACTCCTCCTAGTTCTGCACTAGTAGATCCTCTAGAATTTGGATATGCTGACCAAGTTTGCTCAAAGAGTCCTCCTTCACCATAATAGATTTCTCGTTGTTTGAAGAATTCACCACTGTCCATAATTTGGCCATTTGTAGCCTCTAACGTAAGGAATCCATTTGGAACATGGGTATATACAAGATGTTCGTTATACCATCTATTTTCAAGACTGACAGAAGAGGGTAATACTGGTTTCATTGATGCAGTCCAGTATAATGTATTGTTAAAGCGGAGAATATCATTATCTTCAAAATCTACGTTTGGAATCAATCCAATTTCAGGTTTTAATTTAGCAAATGCTGCCTCCCAATCCCATACTCTAACTACATCAAGTACATCGCTGTTTTTATTTACATAATTTTTTATATTATTTGGGGACACTGATTGTAATTTTACATCATGTGTGTTCTCTTTGATATCATCTAGTTGGCCAATGTAACGATTGACATCAATTTGTTGAGCAGTGTAAGGTCCAAGATATTCAATTTTTTTTGCATCTGCAATGCTGTTATTGACAGTTACCAGTCCTCCAACAATAACTGCAATTGCAAGAACTGTTAAAATTCTAATGTATACATCTTTTTTAAACATGTGAGTAAGAACACGTGCTCTTATTCTATCTACAATTGAAAAAGTTAAAAGAGCAAATCCAATTATCAGTGTTCCACCTATGATGTATCTTGAATTGTAATCAATTTGATCAGTGAAAAATAGATTAAATCCTAGCCATAATACACCTACACCAATTATGGTTTCAATAGATGAAACATAGTTGAGGTATCTTGGCTTTCCACTTTTTGAATCTTGTAGATAAGAAGTAATGACGTTGATAATTTTATGAATTCCTACATACAAAACCAAACGAAGTCCAATCGCTGCAAGTACTGGTGGTAAAAGAAGTACTAGTGTTGGAATCATTGGAATGACTTGTTCAATTGCATAGTTAGAATCAGTACTTGGTGTCACAAAAGGTAAAGAAAATATGTTTGATAGATTTTCGATACCTAGATTATTTCCATCAATAAAAGATACTGCTGCAAATCCAAACATAATATTTACAAAAAATGCTCCAAAGAGTAAGATCTTTGTAATTTGCCAAATAACAAATTGCAGTGGGCTTAGCTTGTAATCCTTAAAGCTTGGAATGTTATTTGATAATGGTTGTTGAGCACTCTTTCCGATAAAACCGATAGCTGTGTGAAGTCCATACCAAAAGATTGACGACCTTCCAATGATATTGACTCTTATCAGAGCAATTGCTGAAAGGATGATAGTTGATACTAGAGAATAGTACAGTGGTTTGGTAAATTGTTCCCCAAATTCGGTAAAATTCATCGATAAAACTACTGCCTGATTTCCAGCGACTGTGAGTATAGCTATAGCTATTATGGCAACTATGATTAATCTGATAAATTTCCCTGTGTCAGGAGGCGGAGCTTGCTTGTCAGTGGAGGCGCTATACAAAATCAACGTTTCTTGCGACTTGGTAAATTAATGTCTTACCAGCAAAACTTCAGGATTAGGCATTATTTTTGAAATTATCTTGATTTGTTTAGGGGGTTTAAAATTAAGCGATTTTTGCCAGTTTTTTGCAAATCATGTATGCTGCAGCATATGTTGGAATAGACACTTTATCATTAAAGTATGGACCAAATCTTCTGTTTTTTAGCTTAAATTCAATGGGACAATTAGCTATAATCTCTACTGAACTTTCATCAAGAAATGAAGCCTCGGTATACGGATCAAACTTTTCAAGATTACTACAGAAAATCTTTGTCAGACCACTTTTGCTGTTTAATGATCCTGGAAGTCTGAATATTCTATGGATATCCATTGTTACATTAGGATCAATTTTAGCTCCAATCTTACTAGATATGTCTTCTAAAGTTTTTTGAAAAGAAGAATATCCACTTGTGATTAATTCAGATATTATTTTAGAGCGTTTTGATTTAGATCCATACACTTCCTTTGAAAATCTTCCTCTCCATCCTTTTTCTTCAAAATCTGGAAATGATGATCGATTTGGTTTGAATTTTTTCATTCCAAAAGTTTCCGGAATTGTTCCATTAAACATGATGTAATCTGTTAATTCGGATCTTTCCCTAGATCCAAGCAGCTGAAATTGTGAATTGTACACATATACGTGAAATCCTTCATTGCCAGAAAAATATACATGGATATCATTTTGTTGAACATTCAAGTCTTCAATTAAAATATTTGATAGCTTTGATACTTCATTTTTAGATGCATCTATGCAATTTTTACATGGTAGTGATTTTTTTTCTAATTTTGTGGAATTACATTTACTACAAATATTACTGTCAGTAGATATTTCATTGCATTTATTGCATTTGGAAATTGTGTGATTATTTCTGCATTCTAGATTTAGATCCTTTGCATCAATATCAAAAATAAGATCTGCTTCTTTCCAATCTTTTTCATTCATAGGTAAATTTGGAAAAGAATAACATGCATTTGAACAATAGACATCAGATGGAATATTTTTCATCAATAAAAGATGCAATTCTTTGTCATCTTTAATTGAGATATGTCGTGTCATGCCGGAATTGAATTTTTGGAAACCAAATTCCCGTTCAGAAGTTCTATTTGGAACACGTATAAGATCAAAATGCTCAAAATAGTATTTCTTGAAAGAATCTTCCAGAAATTTTATATCATTTTCTTGCATTAGATTCTCTTTTTTCCAAATTGGAGGGGATTTATGACATTATCACATTCGGGTATTGCAAAACACAAATTTTGTGTCTTGAGTTTTTCACATGAAGGACATGAATAATGAGTGCCACTTCCTGAAGTTCCTGCCAAGTGATTTAGTTGGTAAAGAGTAACTCGTTGGTTATAGTCCGGCGCATTTTTGAATAATGGTGCAATTTCTTCTACTGATTGACCTTTCGATAACAAAAATGTTGCAAGCATGAATCTTCCAGAGTGTGGGAGGTTTTCTCCTTTTTCAAGAATTTCAATTGCATGTTTTATGCACGGTGGATATTCTCCAGTAGTCACAGTAAAAGTTGTAAACTTTTTAGACATTGAAATTAATTTGTTGACTGGTTCTTCAAAACCTGAGATCATTGGAGGTGTCTTTGCATTAATAATTTTAGAGCTGATATAACTTCCAAGTTCTTTTCGAATTAATCTTACAGTCTCATGTGGAGTGAGAAATACCAAGCCATTTTCCACATGTCTGTTTATTAATTTCCATTCTCTTTCATGGAAATTTATTGAATGCTTGAGATAATCAGATACTGGTATGACAAAAAAATCATCGTGTTTTTTTATTTGGACTGAAAATAAATCATCAATTACTTTGATAGCTAGTTGTTTTTTTGATTCATCTGAGATATTTGCCAAGTCTTTTTCCAGATATTTTTCTGCACGTCTTGCTTCGGCAAGTGCAAATCTTTTGATCAATGTAGTCATACCGCTTAATTTGAGCAACACTATAGCTAAGAGAAAAGAGAAAACCTCTCTTGGAAGTGCAGATTCTTTAGACACTTTATCTCCTGTTATTTCAGAATGATAGATTTTTCCATCAGCTGCTACTTCAATTCTATTAAATGCTTTTTCAATCAATGATTTCAAGTCTGGATCAGTTCCAAATTGCTCTAGCGTGAAACCCTTATCTTTTAGATATTGACCGGCATCTGCCAAAAATGGGTATTTTGCAATTTCATCCTGTCCAAGGGATAACATGAATAGTAATTAATGACAATTACATAAAAATCTGGTTTTAATTTTAAGCAGATGCTGATTTAAATTATGTTTGGTTAAAGTTGAAAGATATGCAGATCGGTTGCCATGTTTCGATCTCAGGTTCAATTGATAAAGCAGTAGATAATGCCGTAGAAAGAGAGTGCTCGGCTTTTCAGATATTTACTAGAAATCCAAGAGGATGGCATGCAAAAGATCTTTCAGATAATGATATAGTAAATTTCAAAGTGAAATTAAAAGCAAGTAAGATAGACAGATTTGCAACATGTGCCCATATGCCATATTTGCCAAATTTATCCACTCCAAAAGAAGATGGATTTGAAAAATCAGTAAGTACTCTGATTAATGAAGTCCAGAGATGCGCAAAGTTGGGTATCCCATATTTGGTTACACATCTTGGCAGCCATCTAGGTACAGGTGAAGATGCAGGAATAAAACAACTAGTAAAAGGACTAAACAAAGCAGGACAAACAAAAAACGATGTGATGATTTTATTAGAAAATACTGCTGGGCAAAAAAATTCTGTTGGAGCAAATTTTGATCAGTTGGCAGAGATTTTTCATCAGTTAAAGCCTACAAAAAAATTTGGTGTGTGTCTTGATACGTGTCACGCATTTGTTTCAGGATATGATCTAAGAACAGAAAAATCAGTTAAGGATACTTTTGCAAAATTTGATGATACTGTAGGGTTTGATAATTTGAAGATATTGCATCTTAATGATGCTAAAGGAGAGATCGGCTGCAATCTCGATAGACACTATCATGTTGGATTGGGAAACATTGGAGAGAAAGGATTAGCAGAAGTGATAAAAACTGCCAACAAGAAAAAGATTCCAATAATTTTAGAAACTCCAATTGATGATGTTAGAGATGACTTTGAAAACATAAGAAAAGTCAAGGAGTTGGCGTAGGAATTTATTCAGTTAGTGGTGGAATAATACAATGAATTATGAAGATGTAATGAAATTAGCACTTGAGCGTGGATTCTACTTTCCTAGTTGTGAGGTTTATGCAGATGCCCAAGCAGGCTTTTGGGAGTATGGGCCATCTGGTGTAAGCTTGAAAAATAAATTTCTGGAATTATGGCGCAGAGAATTAATCAGAAGAGATGGAATGATGGAGATTGATGGCTCACAAATAATGTCAAAATCTGTATTTGAGGCATCAGGGCACTTGGGAAATTTTGCAGATCCAATAATAAAATGTACAAAGTGCAAGTCAACATTTAGAGCAGATAGAACTATCTCTGAAATCTCAAAAATTGAAATTCCTGAAAGTGCTGATTTGGAGGAATTTGATAATGCAATATTACAAAATAACATCAAATGTCCAAAATGCAAGGGAGATTTTGAAAATACTAGAAAATTCAACATGATGTTCAAAGTAGGAATTGGCCCAGAGGAGGAACCAGCATACCTTAGACCTGAGACATGTCAGTCTATCTTTGTTGATTTTCCAAGACTGTTTAAGACCATGAGAGGAAAGCTTCCAATGGGAATTGCTCAGGTTGGTAAGAGTTTTAGAAATGAGATATCACCAAGACAGAGCCTACTACGTTTGAGAGAATTTTATCAGGCAGAGATTGAAGTCTTTTGTAATCCCGCAAAATTAGATAATGTTGAAAAATTTTCTGAAATTGCAGATACTGTCCTTAGAATTCAAAATGATTCCGAACTAGTATCAATGACATGTAAAGAGGCAGTTGAATCTGGAGTAATTCCAAACAAGTTTGTTGCATATTATCTTGGAATATTGATTGAATTTTATGAAAAAACAGGAATAGATGTAACAAAAAGTAGATTTAGAAAACTAGGGGATAAGGAAAAGGCGTTTTATGCGCAAGTTGCATTTGATTTTGAAGTTGAAACTACAATAGGTTGGCTTGAGCTAGTTGCGTGCAATTACAGATCAGACTATGATTTATCCAGCCATGCAAACAAAAGCAAGGAAAAATTTGAAGTGGTAGATGATGAGCAAAAAGTACTTCCTCACGTCTTTGAGATTTCAATGGGAATTGACAGAAGCTTGTACACTATCTTAGAGTATAGTCTAAAAGATGACAAAGAACACGAGAGAATAGTTTTGTCATTAAGGCCATATCTATCACCAGTTCATGTTGGAATTTTATCTCTAGTTAAAAAAGATGGATTGAAGGAAAAAACAGATGAGATTTATCTGCAGATTAAGAGAAAATATGATGCGTTTTTGGATCATTCTGGTGCAATAGGAAGGAGATATAGGAGATTAGATGAGATTGGTGCGCCGTTTGCTATCACTGTAGATCACCAAACTTTGCAGGACCAAACTGTAACCATACGTAAAAGAGATTCAATGGAACAAAATAGGATTAAGATTTCAGAGATTAATTCTATTCTTTCTGAATTTACTGCCTATCCATAGTTTTAAAAAACATAATCAGATCATTCTGAAGATACAGTAATTGTTTCTGAATGTGTCCTATATTTTACTTTGATAGACATGTCCTTCATTGCTTGTGCTTGAGGAACAATTCCATCAGATGTTTCTAGGGAGACAATCCAATAATTTGCTAGTGGATCAATTGATGTAATCGAGAATCTTTCTAGTGAACTATCTGGACCACTATATCTCACTCTTATGATTTGATCTTCATATTCAATACTTGTCAATCCGCCACGTTGGTTTGTAGTACTGTCATGTATTGAACACTCTTCAGAGGCACCAATTATACACTGACCGTTTGGAGCTACCACATGGAATCTCAAGTTTTGATCAGCGGAGTTTGATGCATAGATTACTCCAGGATCTGCTAAAACTACATCATCTTCGGTAATAGATTCAAGTGGCTTTATTTCTGATGCCAACATTGTTATTGTTTTTGGATAAATGTGTAATTTGGCAGACTGTGTGGAAATTGATTTATCATACAAATCAACACTTGCCATTACATCATATACAATATGCTCATCTACATGAGGAGATTTCCATTCAAGATTAACGACTGTTTCTCCAATTGCAAATAACTGTGACTTTTTGGATATGGTTTCTCCATTCACAATTAGAGATACTATACCATATGATGGTAGATCTTTGTTATCTACAAATAATTTTGGTCTAACTAATGAACCACTTTCTTTTACAGATGTAATATCCATCTCAAATGAAATATCACCAACGGAGATTGGCTTTACACCAATGTTGTATTGTTTTGATTCTACTTCATTTTGAGCCTCATCAATCACATG
>SXGR01090777.1_pt1 | contig 45936 bp, 48 predicted proteins | sample 3174711 | NCBI WGS metagenome assembly SXGR01 (sample SAMN11356860, study PRJNA531348) | freshwater metagenome | isolation source: freshwater sample F1-60 | place: China: Fuxian Lake, Yuxi | collected 2017-12-25
CCGCGTGCTCGCCGGCCAGCCGCGCCTCCTGCTGCTCGATGAAACCCTGGCAGGTCTTGGAAGCGAAGAGGTCGAGGTGATCCTTGCGGTGATCCGCCGACTGGCTGACGAAGGCCAGACCATCGTCATCATCGAACACACCATGCAAGCGATGGTTCGTATCGCCGACCGCTTACTGGTGCTCGACCATGGCCAGGTGCTCGCTGTCGGTAAGCCTGCCGAAGTCGTCCGCGACCCGGCCGTGATCGAGGCCTACCTCGGCAAGAAGTGGATGGACCATGCTAAGCATTGAGAATCTCAACGCCGCCTACGGTGGCCTCAAAGCCCTTACCGATGTCTCGGTGACCGTCGGCGAGGGCCAGTTTGTTACGATCGTCGGCCCGAATGGCGCGGGCAAGTCAACGCTGTTCAAGTCGATTTCGGGAACCGTTACACCGGTTTCCGGGCGTATCGCCTGGATGGGGCAGGATCTGCTGTCTATCCCTCCGGCACGGCGGCCACTGCTCGGCATCGCGCATGTGCCCGAAGGCCGTCAGGTCTTCAAGGAACTTTCGGTGCTGGAGAACCTGGAGATGGGTGCGCAATCCGAGCGCGCCCTCGCCGACTGGGATCGCAACCTCGAGCAAATGTTTTCGCTCTTTCCCATCCTCAAGCAGCGCAGCGGCCAGCTCGCCGGCACGCTCTCGGGTGGTGAGCAGCAAATGGTGGCGATCGCCCGCGGCATGATGTCCTCGCCCCGGCTCATCATGCTCGATGAACCCTCCATGGGGCTCGCCCCCAAGATCACCGACATGATTTTCGAGCGGATCGATGAGATTCACGCCAGTACCGATGTCGCCATCCTGCTGGTCGAACAGCGGGTGGCCGAGGCGCTCAGTTCATGCAACTATGGCTATGTCCTGCAGACCGGCCGCATTGCACTGGAAGGGCCGCCACAGCAACTGATGGAAGACGAGCACGTTCGCGCCATTTATCTGGGCATGTAGATTCAAAACACTTACCTCAAGAGGAGACTAGAGATGGTCAATCGTTCAAAACGCAAGATGCTCACCGCATCGTCTGCCGCCCTTGCCGCCGGCGCGGCGCCGGCTATCGTTCGCGCGCAGGCCAAAGAGGTCAAGATCGGCCTCATCGTTCCGCTGACCGGCCCCTGGGCGCGCAGCGGCGACCTGATGAGGAAAGGCGCCGAAATGGCGATCGAGGACATCAACGCCGCAGGTGGTATCAAATCGATGGGTGGCGCCCGCATGCGCCTGATCACCATCGACGCCGGTGAAAACGTTGAGAAGGCGAAAAACGCCGCCCAGCGGATGCTCTCCCAGGAGCCGGATCTCACCGGCGCAACCGGGGCCTGGCTGTCGTCGTTTACGCTCGCCATCACCGAAGTCACCGAGCGCGCCGAGCTGCCCATGCTCACCCTGTCGTTTGCCGACACGATCACCGCGCGCGGTTTCAAGTTTGTGTTTCAGACCTCGGTCACCGCCGGCACCATGTCCACCATGGCCGTTCCGGCACTGGTCGAATTGTCGAAGACCGCCGGCAAGGAAATCAAGAGCGTCGCTATCTTGAGCGACAACACCGCCTCCCCGATGGCTTTCGGCAAACCCATGCGCGAGGGTGGCCTTGCCAAAATGGGTCTCAAGCTGGTGGTCGACGAGATCTTCACTCCGCCGCTTGCTGATGCCAGCTCCATGATCCAGAAGGTACGCACTGCGCGCCCCGACCTGCTGATCAACCTCGCCACGTCGCTGCCCGACTTCAAGCTCACGCTTGAGAAAATCAATGAAGTGGGTCTGGGCCGCGGCCGGATGCCCATTGTCGCGAACAGCGGCGCGATCGGCGCGCCCGAGCTGCTCAGCATCATGGGTAAGGACACGCTGGAAGGCGTGATGAACATCACGGCCAACTGGGGCGGCAAGGGCCATGACAAGCTGATTGCCGAGTTCAAGGCGCGTAAAGGCGAGCCCTGGATCCCGCAAGATCCCATGTCCTCCTACGGCGACATGTGGATCTTCAAGGAGGCCTGTGAAATGGCCAAGTCGGGCGACAAGAAAGCGGTCGCGTCAGCCATCCGCGCCATGGACTTCAACGGTGACGGCCCGGCGCGTTTCTTCGCAGGCGGTCGCGTCAAGTTCGACGAAAACGGCCGTCGTGTCGGTGCAGTTCTCACCATTTCCCAGTGGCAAAACGGCGTACCGGTGGCGGTATTTCCCGATTCGCTTGCCGTCGCGCCGGCCATCTGGCCCAAGCGCTGATCGTCATGTCCGGCACCGCCCGAACGATCGAATTCGATCGGCCTGGCGGGCCGGAAGTTCTCCAGTGGCGAACCCGCCCGCTTGCGGCTCCGCAGGCGGGCGAGGTGCTGATCGAGCAGTCAGCGGTCAGCGTCAATTACATCGATATTCAGCACCGTAGCGGTCGCTATCCGATCGCGTCATTTCCTTCCAGCCTGGGTATTGAAGCTTCGGGCCATGTGCTTGCTGTGGGCGATGGCCTAAGTGATTTTCGGGTGGGCGATCGGGTAGCCTACATCCATCTGCCCATCGGTGCGTACACCACCCACCGTATCCTGCCAGCGGCACGTGTGGTCCCGGTCCCCGAAGGTGTTCCGCTCGACTGGGCCGGCGTCACACTCAACCGAGCCCTCACCGCGCAGTATCTGGTGAATGATTCCTTCCCGGTGGGCCCTGCGCACGTCGTGCTGGTTCACGCCGCGGCGGGCGGCGTCGGGCAATTGCTCGCGCAGTGGGCCACCCACAAGGGCGCACGCGTCATCGGCACGGTCGGTTCAGCAGAAAAAATCGCGCTCGCCCGGGCGGCAGGCTGTCAGGAGGTGTTGATCAGCTCCGATCCGGGATGGGTCGCTGCCTGCCGGGCGCTCACCGCTGGCGAGGGCGTCCATGCGGTCTACGACGGCATTGGCGGCGCCATGTTTGAGCAGTCGCTCCTTGCCCTGCGCCCGAACGGTGTGCTCGCAAGCTACGGAACGCCCGCAGGCCCCATTCCACCCTTCGATATTTTCCGGCTGAACCAGTTGGGGTCATTGCACATCACCAGCCCGTCGATCTTCACCTTCAACAAGACCACCGAGGCGCTGCGCGCGCGCTCAGCCGATGTGTTCGCGCAGGCGCTCGCTGGCGTGCTGCGAACCGATACGCCAAGGCTCTACGGCTTTGATCAGGCACGCGAAGCACATGCCGATCTGGCTGCGCGTCGCACCACCGGATCCATTGGTTTGTCTGCGCCTTAACGCGTCACAGGCGTTGGCAGCCGTCAGTTAGGCGAGGCACGGTCGTTCAGTAGCCGGCGGTCTCCCGGTAACGGGCTGTCGGGGGTTGCCAGATAGCCCGCGCAGGCACTCAACCCAGCATCTGTTCGAGCTCCGGCATCAGATAGCGCTTGAGCCCGGGCCAGTCTTCGATCATCGGAAAATGCCCCATGCCCTTCATGAGGCTATAGCGCGACCCCTTGATTGACGCGGCCACCGCCTCCGACATGGCCGGGGTGGCCGAGTAATCGTATTCACCGGTAAGTAGCGACACCTTGCACAGACCGGTATCGATTGTCTTGATCGCCTCGCGGCTGTCCCAGTCGAAACTGTAGAAGTGCACGTCGCCTGCGTAGACGCCAGGACCGCCCTGCGCGTAGTACCACCAGTTTTCCCGGCGGTTGGTTTCGGGTGTGGTGGGCGCGCACAGACCCATGGTGTAGCTCGCGCAGAGCTCACCGCCATGCACCGCCGGGTGATGCAGGAAGTCGTTGTAGCGGCCAGGTGCGTACGCGGCCGCCTCCAGCCCAACGATGCCGCGAAGCTCGCTCTGATAATCCACCGCCATCTTGAGCACAATCGCCCCGCCCATCGAGCAGCCCATGATGACCGGACGATCGAGATCCAGCCCCTTCCAGAAGGCCCGAATCATGTCGGCATAGCACTGCGATGTGAGCTGATATTTGCGCAGCCACCACTGATCGGGCGGGTTTGAGCGCCCGTGATAGGGAAGATCAAACGCCAGCACCCTGAACTTGCTGGTGACATCGGTATCGTTTAGCAGATGCCGCCACTGTCGCGAATCAGCCCCGGCAGTGTGCAGACAAATGAGCGGCACGCCCTCGCCCGCTTCCTCGAAAAAAGTGCGATGGGCTTCGCCCTGAATATCGACCGTGACATAACGGCCGCTGATCGGTTCGAGGCGGTTCATGCGGCTTCCTTTCGCATCAGGTTCATCATCCGCTGCAGTGCGCGGCCGTTCTGCATGGCAACCAGACCGTCCCCCTCCAGCACAAATTCGGGCACGCGCATCAGCATGGCGAAGAAGTCGTTATAAAGCGGCGGCGGCGTGGCGCTCACAAACTTGGCCCAGGTGTCCATCGGCGCCCGGAACCCGAAAGCGGGACGGGCATCAAAGCGCGGCGCGAAATTGATCTGGCTGATGCGCCCCTGTTCAACCGTGAACACGCGACGGGTATCACCCACAGTGATCGAGAAACGCGCACTGAACCAGTTGCCGATCACCGCGAGTTCGCGATCGGCGTTGACGCGGGCCTGATAGGTCCTGAACCAGTCTTCATCAGGAAAGGCTGACATGGTGGAGTCCTCGAAACAGAATGGAGGGAGCGCTTGAATCAGTCAGCGATCGGATCGGTATCCAGCCTCACTGCTATGCCGCGCAGGGCATCACTGGGCGCCGGATAGCGCTTCATGACCAGTGGATCATGGCCAGGAATGACATGCGCAGGAGAACTGGCAAGCGAATACACTCGTCGATAGGCCTCATGCATGTCGGCCTGGTTGTAGATAAGCGGAAACGGCCGATCGGACTCGATGTTCGCGTAGAAATGCGAGGCATCGCTTGCGAGCACCACCCAGCCGCGGCGGGTATGCACGCGCACGACCTGTAACCCCATCGTATGGCCGCCCACCCGGTGGAGCGTGATACCCCGCGCGATTTCATCGTCACCATCATGAAAGCACACACGGTCCTCGAACACCCGGTCAACCATGGCTTTCACGTCATTCACATCGAACGGAAAACGCATGGGCTTGAAGCACATGCAGCGCCCGGTTGCGAACTGCATCTCGCGGTCCTGCAGGTGGTAGCGCGCCCGCCGGAATAGCTGAGCATTACCCGCATGGTCGTAATGCATATGCGAGATGATCACATCGCTCACCGACTCGGGATCGATACCGAGCAGTGACAAGCCCTGCCCGGGGCAGCGGAGAAAGTCACGCCCGCGTTGCTTGGCGACGTCTTCAGAAAATCCGGTATCCAACACCCAGGTGCGACCACCACCCCGGATCGCCCAGACGAAATAATCGAGCGGCATGGGTACGTCGTGGCTGTCCCCGCCCACAAAGTTGTCGCGCGAACTACGGTCGTGATGCGCGTACTTGACGGCGTAGATCTCGTAGTTGGGGAGTGTCATCTGGCAGATCTCCGTTGAGAATTCGATAGAAACCCTGTGCCCGTCTTCAGAAAATTACGTGAAGCGACGGATCAGATCGTCTTTGCGTACTTTGCCGGTGATGGTGAGCGGCAGGTCACGCTCCTCGATCACCAAAAATTGTTTCGGTCGCTTATAGCGTGCCAGTTCGCGGGTACACAAAGCCCGCACAGCCCCGAGGTCGATCGTCGCTCCGTGCTTGGGCACCACCACCGCGCCAAACACCTCCTCCAGCTCGGGATCCGGGAGTGGCACACAGTAGGCGGCCATCACGCCGGGGTGTCCGGTGAGCACCTGCTCCACCTCAACCGGCGACACATTCATGCCACCGGTCTTGATCATTTCCTTGATCCGACCCCGAAAATAAAGGTGCCCGGTGGGGCCGAACAGACCGAGATCGCCCGTGCGGAAGTAACCGCGCTCATCAAAGGCCTCGCGGGTGCGCTCAGGATCCTTGTAATACTCCTTGAGCACATGACCCTTGACACGGATTTCTCCGATCTCGCCGGCTGCGCACTCCAGCCCGGAGCTGCTGTCGACCACCCGGATATCGAAGCCCGTGAGTGGCTGGCCGATGCTGGTCAGCCGAAGCGCCAGATCGTCAGCCGCGTCAGTGACCGTACAGTTGCCATAAGTTTCAGTAAGACCGTAGATGTTGCAGATTTCGTTGAGACCAGCATCAATCAGCCGCCGGATCTGATCGGGTGTGCCGATCGTGGCGCCACCCCGCATGGTACGAAGCCGCTCTCGCCGATAACCGGGCGTGCTGAGGAGCGCCTCGGCCATGTTGGGCGTGCCATAGAAGATCGTGCAGCGTTCACGCTCGATCAGCTGGAGGGCCAGTTCAGCGTCAAAGCTTTCCTGCAGCACGATGCAACCACCGTGCGTATAGAGGTTGAAGAGCGCGTTTTCACACCCCAGCCCCCAGAAGAGCGAGACGGCCAGCCACAACCGGTCATGATGCGTGACGTGCTGGCGCTGACCGATCTGCCACATGTTTTCGATCAGCCCGCGATGCTGAATCACTACCCCTTTGGGTAGCGCGGTGGAACCCGAGGTGTAAAGGATATAAGCGGGATCGTCGGGCTTTACGGCCGACCGTGCGTCCTCAAGTCGGGTCGCAGCGGCGGAATCGGGTTCGCGCAGCGCATCGGTCCAGCGCAGATCTTCGTCGCGCACGTCTTCGCCCACCACCAAGAGGCGCTCGAGCTGAGGCAGTCTGGATTCACCTCGCAGTTCGTCGATCATTGCGCGGTAATCGTGCCGCAGAAAGCGGCCGGTGGTGATGAGGAGTCGCGCATCAGAATGCTCGAGCACATAGGCGAGTTCCCGTGCGGTCACCCAGGTGTTGACTGCCACCATCACCGCGCCCAGGGAGGTGATCGCAAAGTCGGCAATGATCCACTCGGGAAGGTTGCCCATCAGCACGGCCACCTTGTCGCCTTTGCGGATTCCCGCCTGCAGCAGGAAGGACGCAACCTGGTTCACCGTCCGTTCGACACCTTGATAGGTGAAGCGGTGGTGGACACCCACCACCGCTTCCCGATCCGGATAGCGAGTCGCCATCTCGGCAATCAGCGCGGGGATGGTCAGGCTCTGTGGAGCCAGTTCGGGCGGGGCAGATTTTTGCATGATCGGGTCGGGCAAGACGCCAACTGGGGCGCTCCAAGTATAGGCAAAGCTGGCGCTAATCGGCCATAACGGAATCACTTTCGGATCGTGGGCTTCTCAAGGCGCGGATCCGATGCGATCCTTCAGACTGATTGGCGATGACCAACGGGGTCAGCCGGATATCTCGGAGACTGTCATGAATCTGGGCTTCATCGGATTGGGGGCCATGGGCATACCCATGGCTGAGCGCCTGCTCGACGCCGGCCATACGTTGATGGTGTTTGATGTCAACCCTGCCGCTGCCCAGGCATTGACCGCCCGTGACGTGAAGATTGCCGCGTCCGTGCGCGAGGTCGGCGACCAGGTGGGTACGGTGCTCCTGTCTCTGCCCACGCCGCAGATCGTCAACGACGTATGCACCTCGGGCACAGGATTAGTTCAAGGCAAGGCTGTACGTACCGTGGTGGACCTCTCCACGACCGGTACCGCGATGGCGCGGTCGGTTCAGGCTGCGCTCGCTGCGTGGGGGATCGAGTTCATCGATTCGCCGGTATCAGGCGGGCGAAACGGCGCGATCAAGGGCACGCTCGCAGTGATGGTCTCAGGGCCGCAGGCAAGCTTTGATCGCCTGTTCGACGTGCTGCGGCATATCGGCAAGCTCTTCTACATTGGCGCCGAGCCTGGCATGGCGCAAACCATGAAGCTTGCCAACAATCTGGTATCAGCAGCGGCGATGGCCATCACCTCGGAGGCTGTGGCGATGGGCGTCAAAGCAGGGCTGGACCCCAAGATCATGATCGACGTGATCAACGCGGGAAGCGGCATGAATACCGCAAGCCGCGACAAATTTCCAAAGGCCGTTCTGCCGCGAACCTTCGACTTCGGTTTTGCCACTGCGTTGATGTTCAAGGATGTTGATCTCTGCATGCGCGAGGCTGCGGGTCTCGGCGCCACCATGCCGGTGGCGGACGCCGTACATGAAATCTGGCGGCAAACCAATGAGGTGTACGGCGGCCCTCACGACTTCACACGGATTGCCCAATTTGTGGAGGCAAGAATGGGCGTTACGATCAAGCCGAGCGGGGCTTGATCGCAAGGCGCCCCGCAGCGGATCAGAGCTCGCGGGTCTCGAACGTGCCGGGAAGAATCAGTTCGATCATCTCGCAGTCGTCGGAATAATCAAGCACCGTGTGCGGGATCGAATTGGGCTGGATCCAGCAGGCGCCTGCCTCGAACCGCTCACGACGGCCGTTGTATTCGCCTTCCATCCAGCCTTTGAGCATGTACAGGAACTGGAACTGGACGCCATGAAGATGACGAATCGACACCACCGCCGGATCGCAGGGGCCGTGCAGTCGAATCACATGCGCCTGGACTACGCCACCAGTTGCCTTGCTGATCCCAAGATCGCGGTAAGAGGCATAGGAGCGAAGGCCTTTCCGAAACTGCTGACCCTTGTCACTCGCGTGTGCAGCCATGAATTTTTGCGGCTTCCAGCGGGTGACCGCCGGTACCTTCAGGGTAGGTAGCGCAGCTGGTTTTTTGCTGGAGGATTTTGATTTGTCGGCGCGCTTCGCAGCGGGCAGCTTGGCTACAGACTGAGCGGCTGCCCGGCTCTTCGCTGCGGGTTTCCTGGCAGCGGGCTTTTTGGCAGCGGATTTCTTGGCAGCTGGTTTCTTGGCAACGGGTTGCTTGGCGGCGGGCTGCTTGGCGGCGGGCTTCTTCGCAATCGCCTTGCGGGCGGCCTGGGCTACAGTGGCCATGTGAGGATCTCCGGGAAAACGTCAGACAGAGCCCAGCGGCCTCAGTTCGATAAGATCGGGACAGAGGTTGGGCGTGGATTCAAACGCATAGACCACCGCGCTCGCCACCTCATCCGGGGTGAGCGGTGAAAAGCGGCGCGCCTGCATGGCGGCAACGACTGCAGGGTGGTCGCTTCCCTCGCGGATGTTGGTGTCGACCATACCGGGTGCCACCTCAGTAACCTTGATGCCAAAACCCTGCAATTCGAGCCGGAACGAGCGTGCAAATGCAGAGAGCGCGTGTTTGGTGGCGCAGTAACCCGAGGCCAGCCGGTAAACCTCGCGCGCGGCGATGGAGGTCATGAACACGATGTGGCCCGACTGCCTGGCCACCATGTGCCGGGCAACGCGGCGCGTGAGTTGTACCGCCGCCATGACGTTAGTCTGGAACATCCAGGCGATGTCATCGTCGGACAGATCCATGAGTGGGGCATAACGCAACACCCCTGCGTTATTGATGAACACGTCGCAGCGGGCGAAATGGCCATCGGCTCGGTCGAGGTAGGCCTTATCGTTCAGGTCGCCTGGAAGAATTTCGATCGAACCCGCTGGCGCTTCGTTAGCGAGCGACTGTAGCGCCTCCACACGCCGTCCCATCGCAATCACGGTGTCACCGCGTCGCGCAAGCATCACTGCGCAGGCCCGGCCGATTCCAGCCGAGGCGCCTGAGACCAGAACGGTTCTTTTCTGCGATGAAGCGGACATGGGCATTCCTTTCCGGGTCAGCCTTTCACATACTGGGCATCGGTTACCGGCTCTTTCCAGTCGGTTTTACCGATCGAAATGGCCAGGTGCATCATGAAACTGTTCGTATCAGCGCCATGCCAGTGGCGCTCGCCCGGTCCGATCCAGACGACATCGCCGGTCCGGATACGCTGGGGTTCGTGGCCATCCTCGCAGACCCAGCCGCTTCCGCCCACCACATGCAGAACCTGTCCCACTTCGTGCTGGTGCCAGTGTGTACGCGCGCCCGGCGAGAAAAACACGTTGTTGATCTGGACGCCCTGGGTGAAGGGCATGACCGGGTCTCCCCACACACCGCCGGTGAAGGTACCGCCACGCATTTCCGAATTGGCGCCTTCCTGGCGCGCATACATCACTTTCATTGAGATCTCCTGAAAAACATCAAAAACAAAGGTCAGCCGTTCACCCGGACACCGCCACTGACGTCGCCGATCGCATCAACCACCCGATTACTGATCTGGTCACCGTAGCCCAGCGCCGTTCCAAGGCCAAAGCTTGCCAGCGGACCCGCTGCGTTGAGCGAAGCGATACCGAGCTCACTCGCCATTTCAGCGTAGAGCACGATGTCTTTGGTCATGAGCTTGCCGGTGAGCCCGCCTTCCAGATAGTTGCCCCGAATGATATGGGGAAAGCGGTTGAGGCTCGCAAAGTTCACCCCACTACTGCTGTTGATCACGTCGAGAAGCTGCTGAAGATCCAATCCGGCCTTGCGGCCGGCGACCATGACCTCGGCTGTCGTAGCGAGCGTGACGGCATTCAGGAAATTATTGAGTAGTTTGGTGGCATGGCCATTACCGGTTGCGCCCATATGAACCACCTTGGCAGCAAAGTGCCGGAACACCGGATCAAGCGTGCGGTCCACCCCCGCGGGGCCGCCGATCATGAGCGTGAGCGTACCCTTGTCGGCAGCCGCGGCGCCACCCGAAATGCCTGCGTCGACCAACACCGCGCTGCGCTCTGCAAAGAGGGCTGCAAGCCGACGCGTGGAACGCGGCGCCGCCGTGGACAGATCAACGATGGTCTGCCCCGCTCGGCAATGCGCGAGAAGGCCAGCATCACCCTCGACCACCTCTTCCACGGCATGGCTATCAGGCAGCGACAGCAGGATCAGGTCACAGGCCTCGGCGATCTGTGCGATGGACGAAGAAGGCGTTGCGCCGAACTGCTCCGCCTGCCCGGCGCGTACATCAAAACCGCGCACACTCAGCCCACCGGCTACCAGTCGGCGCGTCATGCGCCCACCCATATTGCCCAGGCCTATGAATCCGATCTGCTGCATGCTCATTCATCGCCCCCGTGCAGCTTGTCTGGCCACTTTGGTGGTGCGCTTGGCCGGCGCCTTGGTCGCCTTGGTCGCCTTGGTCGCCTTGGTCGCCTTGGTCGCCTTGGTCGCCTTGGTCGCCTTGGTCGCCTTGACAGCCGCTGTCGTGACCGGCTTGCCCGCCGACTTTTTACTGGCTGCCGATTTGCCGAGGGGCGCCGCGCTCACCAGCACCGCCGCAATGACACACGGCACATCGCCGCGAACGCTCCAGGAATGGTTGGTGCCGCGCTGGATGAACACATCGCCAGGCTTGAGCAACACCTCACCCTCTTCCACCACAGCGTAAATCTCGCCGGAGATCACGATGATGTAGTCGACCGTATTGGTCTTGTGCATCATGGGGTCCGCCGATTGCTTATCCTTAGCGTGTCCCGCACCAATCGATTCGAACGCAGCTTTGGCATCCGCGCTGTCGCGCCAGGCCTTATCAGGCGGGAACTCGACAATACGGAGGATAGAACCACCTCGCGGCGGCTCTAGCCTCACGGCGCGGTCGGCAGCATCGGCATTGCCGTCGTTCCTCGCAAGCGGTCCGGTGGTTTCCCACAAATCGGTCAGTGCGAGGCCTGGCATCGACGCCATCTCTTTGACATTAGGCGCCAGACCGTCCTCGATGATCACCGCTCGACCCCGCTTGTTGTGCCCGGTGTAAACCCTGCGTACTCGCCAGACCATGGTTCTGTCTCCTGATTTAAAGTTAGGAAGGGCCGCCCTCAGAGCAGCGCGGTGGCCAGCCCGGGAAACGCGATCACCAGCAGGAGCACCACCAGCATGATCGCAGCGAAAGGAAATGCACCGGCAAAGATATCGTTCAGCGTGATGGGGCTGGAATTACCGAGTGTTGCCTTGATGACGAACACTGCGATGCCAAACGGCGGTGTAAGGAGCCCAATCTCAACCGCCAGCAGCGTCACGATTCCGAACCAGATAAGGTCAACATTGAATGAAACCAGCGCGGGTAGCACCAGCGGGATGGTGATCAGCATGATTGAACTGGAATCGAGAATCGTGCCAAGCAAAAGCACCACCAGAACAAAGATGGTGAGCAGACCGGGAAAGCCCAGCCCGGTACTCACGGTAAGCGTACGAAGCAGTTCGGTGACGCCCGAGACCGCCAGCATGCGTGAATAAAGCTGCGCTGCGATGATGAGAAAACAGATTGATGCCGTGATCCGGCCGGTTTCAACCAGCACCTGCCAGAGCGCCGCCCGGCTCAGTTTGCGCTTGACGATGGCCAGCACCAGCGCGCCCGCTGCGCCCACCGCGCCCGCCTCGGTGGGCGTGAAGAGCCCGGCGTAAAGCCCGCCCAGCACCAGTAGCACCAGCGCGACCACGGGCGTCATGCGTGCACCCATGTCGCCGGGACTCATCAGCGGCGCCACCGGCCCGGTGTTGGAAGCCATCCCCCCACCCACAAATTCCGGGGTGAATCGCCCCATGAGCAGAATACCGATGGCGTAGGCGATCGCCAGCACGATACCCGGGATAATGCCCGCCACGAACAGATCACCCACCGATTTTTCGGTGAGTACGCCATAGAGGATAAGCAGGAGGCTGGGCGGAATCAGCATGCCCAGTACCGATGATCCAGCCACCACCCCCACTGCAAAGCGCGCAGAGTAGCCGTGTCGTAGCATCTCGGGCACTGCCACCTTGGTGAAGACCGCCGCCGAAGCGATACTGATACCAGTGATGGCCGCAAACACCGCATTGGCGGCGACCGTTGCGATGCCCAGCCCGCCGCGCACCCGGCGGAAGATCTGGTTGGCGACTTCAAACGAGTCTTTGCCTACGTCGGCGACCGCCACCAGTAACCCCATGAGCACGAAGAGCGGCACCACCCCGAACACATAGTCGGCGATGGCATCCGTTGCAGCAAGCGCGAGGAGGTTGGCGGCCATGGTTGCATCACCGCGAATCATCCAGACCCCGACAAACGACAGGAGTGACAGCGCGATGCCCACATGCATGCCGGCATAGATCAACACCAGCATGATGGCTACCGACACGAGTCCGATCAGCGTTGGCTCGATCATTCTCCGGCTCCCCCCGCAGTCGCCGGTTGCACTCGACCCAAGGAGCTCTGCAGATCATGCCAGGCAAGGAGCAGAAACTGAAGCGCCATGGCACCGCTCCCTATCAGTACGATGACGTAAAGTGGCCCGGTCGGAATCTGAATAAGCCCGGCCGAACCATAGAAATCACTCGCCTTGAAGGCCTCGATCATGATCGGCCAGAGCGCGCCGAACAGGATCAGGAACAGGGCCATGCCGGTTAGATGAAACAGTCCTTGTAGCAGATAGCCGACCGCTGGCCGCTTGTCGAGCAACCGCGCAAGCAGCACGTCGGAGCGTGTAAGCCCACCAGTGCGCAGCGTCTGCGGTAGTTGCAGGAACACGATGCCTACGATCGAGAACCTCACCATTTCCGGCACGCCGAGCAGCGGCGCATTGAACGCGCCGCGGCCCACAACATCGATCAGGATCAGCACCATCAGAAAAAAGATCCATAAGGTGCCGATTGCAGAAAGTAAAGCGATTGTCCTCGCGTGGAGCGGCGCCGGTTCAGCCGCTGCCGACGGGCTGAGCCCGGATTTCATCCTGCCCCCGTCTCTATTCTTTATCGAAATCGCGTGTGAACTTGTAGCCCGTGGCGCGGACCGAATCCATGTAGGCCGACAGCACCTTCTTGCCGTTGGGCCCGGCTTGCTTGATCCAGTCACGCGTGGGGTTAGGCATCGCCTTGACCAACCGAATCTGCTCCTCAGTTGATAGCTGATTCACCTTGCCACCGCCTTTTTGCCAGGCTGCATACGAGGCCTCGATACGCTCGGTCTGCTCGCGAAGGTAGTTAGCCTTGTAGGCGTTAGCGCCGCGCCGGAAAGCGGCCTTCACCTCATCCGGCAGCTTGTCCCAGCGATTCTTGTTGATCGCAACCGCACCCGCGTACATAGCACCCATGTTGGTGACCGTGTAATAGGGGGCGACCTCAAACAGCTTGGCTGGAACCGCAGAGGTGGCAAACGCAACCACGCTCTCGTAGACGCCGGTCTTGACGTCGTTATAGAAGGTGTTTAGGTTTCCCTGAACACCCACCGCACCCGTGCCGCGGAACCACGCCAGGTTCGGACCCGCACCACCGATCTTGCGACCTTTTAAATCTTCCAGCCGGCTGATCGGAAAGCTGCTGGCGATACCGTAGTTGTCAATGGCAAATCCGGCCAGATACACCGTGGTGTACTTGGTCCATTCGGCCGTGAGCTCGGGCAGTCCCTGAACATAGTCAATCGCCTGCGTGACGATACTGGCGTCGGGGGGGCCGTAGGGTACGAAGTACGTGACATTGTTGAGTGGCAGCTTGGCCGACTGGAACACCGTGGCAACGATCCCCATGTCGGACAGTCCTTGCTGCATGGACTCGAGCTCGGACCCGATCTTGGCAAGCGTGCCACCATAGCTCTCATTCCAATCGATTCGGTATTTGCCAGTTTTTTTGAGCTCGGCATCCACCGTAGCCATCAAGCTTTCCTTGATGTGCTTTACCCAGAGAAAGATGGGGGGATGGCCTGCGGCAACTTGCAGGCGAATCACCTCCTGCGCCTGGACGCTCCCCAGCGCGGACGCGCAGACGACCCCGGCAACGAAGGACCTCAGCGATGCTGCATTACGTTTCATACGATTTCTCCTAGTCACACGGACCGCGGGATTAGCAGGCTCTCCAAATCGAATCATCACCCCGCCGCGCTTTCGCTGCAACCAGCCAAGTTTCACTGCGATTTCGGAACCCCACCACGCTTGACAGTCGTACGTCCGCGGCTCTTAATCAGACGGACGCCGCGAGGGTCGCGCGCAATCAAGAAACCTCCTGCCCTACACCACCTGAAGGGCCAGGAAAAAAATCGGGGGACCGCATGAAACTAGTGACCTTCCAACAAGGCAAAAGAAGGCCCCGCGCTGGGGTTCTTGTTGACGGAGACCGAAAGGTCCTGGACCTACAGGCCGCGCATCGCCTGCGGTATGGCAAGTCCTCATCCAGGCTTTCGAGCGTACTGGCTATGGCGCAATCGGGTGATGATGCGCTGGATCTCGCTCGGTCTCTCATCCGCGGCCGCACCCGCCACAAGGCGGCGCTGATTGCCCGAGATGATGTACGGCTGCTGGCTCCCATTCCGCAGCCCCCGCAGATGCGCGATTTCCTCTGCTTCGAAAAGCATCTCCTGCAAGCGTTCTCCACCGCCCGCAAGGTCCGTGCTGCAGGTGCGTCTGACCCCGCTGCAGCCATCCGTGACATGGAGGCCAAGGGTATTCTTGCAATACCGCAGGCTTGGTACGAGCGTCCCATGTTCTATCACCCCAACCGGCTCAACGTGGTCGGTCACGACACCGACATCGAGTGGCCGTCCTTCTCAACCCTGCTCGATTTCGAGCTCGAGTTCGGATGCTTCATCGGCAAGCCCGGCCGCGATATCAGCCAGGCCAATGCGCGCCAGCACATCTTTGGCTACACCATCTTCAACGACGTGTCCGCGCGCGACGAGCAAATGAGGGAAATGCCTGGTCAGCTGGGCCCGGGCAAAGGGAAGGATTTCGATACCGGCAATGTGCTTGGCCCCTGCCTGGTCACCGCCGACGAAATCACCAATCCGTATCGACTCGCGATGGAGGTACGTGTCAATGGCGAGCGTTGGGGAGGCGGCAACAGCAGTGAAATGCACTGGAAATTTGAAGACTGCATTGCACATGTCTCACGTTCGGAAACGCTGGTGTCGGGCGAGTTTTTCGGCTCGGGTACCGTCGGGTCTGGTTGCGGACTCGAACAGATGCGGTTTCTCAAACCCGGCGACGTGGTCGAACTTGAGGTTGAAGGAATCGGAATTCTGCGCAATCGGTTCGTCAGGCTTGAGGCCTGACATGTCACATGCTTTCTTGGCGGTGAACCTCAAATGAGCCCAAACCCATTGTCCGGCTTCTCGGTCGACCGTTCAGCCATCGGCTATGTGGGTCGTGATCTGCAGCGGCCCGAATGCATTCTCGCCGAGCCCAATGGCGACCTGTGGTCGGCCGATGCGCGCGGCGGCTTGATGCACATTCATGCAGACGGATCCCAGGTGTTCGTTGGCCAGAGCGCCAGCGGCGCGTTCGGTGTCACAGCCGATGCGGAGTCCCGCTTTACAAAAGGAACACTGCCTAACGGGCTCGCATTCGCGCGTAACGGCGACATCCTGATCTCCAATTTCGGCACCGACCGGCTGGAGCTCATGTCCCGCTCAGGTCACACGCGCGTGCTCCATGATCGACTCGGTGGCCAACCGATCGGCAAGGTCAACTTTGTGCTCCGCGATTCACGCGATCGCATCTGGATCACGGTCTCCACACAAGTCAATCCCTGGACCGCGGCAGCGGCCAGCCGTATCCGCGACGGCTTCGTGGCGGTCGCCGATCAGCGGGGTATCCGTATCGTTGCCGACGGCTTTTCCTTCACCAATGAAATTCGCTTGGATGCCAATGAGGAGTGGCTCTATATCGTCGAGACAACCGGCCCGCACATTACGCGAATGCGGGTTCGTGAATCAGCCAATGGCGACGTGGGCCTCTGCGATCGCGAAATCTACGGCCCAGCCCATCTCGGTGGTATGCCCGATGGCATCGCGTTCGACGCCTTCGGCAACCTCTGGTGCACGCTTGTCATGATCGACCAACTCATAGCCCTCACTGCCCAGGGCGAACGGCTGATGCTGCTCGATGACAGCACACCGGCGGGCCACGACCTGGTGCGCGCCTTTGATGCGGGTAAGGCAAACAGCGAAATGATGTTCGCAGCCGCTGGCACCATCGCACCCTGGATGGCCAGTGTCACGTTTGGCGGCCCTGATCTGCGTACCGCCTACCTGGGCAGCCTGCGCGGCACCCGAATCCCGTTTTTCCAGTCGCCTGTTGCAGGGCTACCCATGGTGCACTGGCCGCGCGCGGCCTGAATATCAACTGGCTAACGACACCCGTATTGTTCGAACTCACCAGGAGTTTTCATGAGGCTCTCTTTGCTCACTGCTGCGGCGCTCGCCGTACTCGCTTTTTCCCTGGCAGATCACGCAACGGCCCAGAGCGGCGGCGACAAACCCATCTCGCTCATCGTGCCGTTCAGTCCTGGCGGCGGCACCGATATTCTGTCGCGCATGCTCGCGCCCAAGCTCGCGGAAAAACTGGGCACCAGCGTGGTGGTGGAAAACCGGCCTGGTGCCGCGGGTGCCATCGCGGCCCAGCATGTGGCGCGCTCCGCACCCGATGGGCGAACGCTTCTGGTCGGATCTACCTCCGAGATCGGTGTGAACCCTAGCCTGTATCCGAAGCTGCCCTATGACGTTGCACGCGATTTCGCCCCAGTGGCTGCGCTTGCTGACACGCCCATGGTTCTGGTGGTGAATCCGGCCTCGCCCATCAAGACTGCGCAGGATCTGGTTGCGCGCGCCAAGGCAAGCCCGGGGCAGCTCCTATTTGCTTCCGCAGGAGTGGGAAGCGGCGCGCATCTGGCGGCTGAGCTTTTCTTCCATGTCACTGGCACCAAGTTGTCACACGTCCCCTACAAGGGCGTGGGGCCTGCCATGGCGGAGATTGTCGGCACACAAAAGGACATGATGATCTTCACCACGCTACCGTCGTCAACGTCCTTTGCGCGGTCGGGACAGTTGCGGGTGGTGGCGGTGTCGAGCAAGGAACGTATGGCGATCGTGCCCGACATTCCCACCTTTATCGAATCGGGTGTGGCGGGCTACGAAGTCTATTACTGGTACGGCCTGATGGCGCCATCCGCCACCGCAGTCGATACCCGGCGACGAATTCACGCTGCGGTCACCGAAATCCTGCAGCAGCCCGACACGCTTGCGAGTCTGTCTCGGCAGGGGCTGCAGCCCACTGTACGCACAGCCGAGGAATTCGACGCGTTCATCAAGGCCGACATGGCACGCTGGGCGGTGGTGGTGAAGGCGGCCGATATCAAGCCTGACCAGTGAACTGCACAGGAGATTCCGGTACGCAGGGCGCGCAAGGCGGTGTGACGCCACACCCGGCGGCTGTTGAAACGGGCGCTCTAATCTACTGGTTCGACATCAATCCATCGATTGTCGACCAGTGGCTGGACTGGTACCTGCGCGATCACATGCCAAGCCGCGTCGGCACCACCTTCACCACAGGCCGATGCTTCGAGGCGATCGACGGCCCGGCTAGTCACATGGTGCTGTTCGAAACCCTCACTCCGGAAGCCCTGCTCGCGCCCGACTATCTAAGGCTTCTGGGAACGGTTTCAGATGAGGACCGTAAGCGCCGCGGCTGGTATGCCAATACTTGCCGTATGACCGCGCGCGTTCGCACCCGGGTTCGAACTGGCATGGGGAACATCCTGGCGGTCATCCGATTTGATCCAGCAACAGGCAATGACCACACTCAGCGCGATGCGCTCGACCACCTGCCCGCCGAGGCGATCGCTGCACTGGCCGGGGTAGGGTCGATCTGGATCGCCGATCACGACGCCCAGATCCGCGCCCGCCTGGACGCGGTGCGCGTCACCGGTCATCAGGATCGATCGCCGCAGCGGGCACTCTTTATCGAAGCGGCACGGGACGCCGATGCGTTGCGGGCACAGGCGATTGTGGCCGAGCATCTGCGCGCACACGCGCCTCGCGCGGCCGACGCGGCCTCGATGGGTTGTTATCGCCTGCTCTACGCGATGGCCGCCTGAGTCACCCGCAACGCGCGCAGCCAACAACTGAGCTTCGTTGCCGGCTCCTGACTGTTCGTCAGGCGGGGAAGCGCTCGCTCAAGGACAGCCACCGCCTCGGCATCGAGCACGCGCGACGCATTATCGCGGAATTTGGCAAGAACCCGCACCATCGAGGCCGGACGCGACGGGTTGCCGTCGACATCATCGATCCGCACTGAGCGCTCACTGCCATCGGTGAGCGTACAGCGCACAACCGCCTCGAAGCGTTCGGGGAACCGCGTACCCGCCAGAGGAATCCAGCGGACACGCTGCGCAAGCGCGCGCACCTCGGGCGAAGCCTGCTGCTCGAAAGTGGCGAGACTGACTGAGCCCTCGACGAATCGGGTCGCAACGGTAACGGGCAGACTCCAGCGTGCGGCATGCCCGGTAGAGGGGTTCAGCACCTGCTCCCATGGTTCGCAGATCACCGGCGCAGCCCCAGCCGGTACCTCGCAAAGGATGCCGACAATATTTTCAGCCCGGACTCCGGAACCAGCCAGCTCGCCCGCCGCTTCGATGAACGCATGCAGGTAGTGGCAGCACGGGAAAAATTTGAACGCGGCGTCGGCCATGTGCCACCTCGTACCCAGCTCGGGCAGCATGGCCCGCAGGCGCGCCGCGGCATCGGCCTGATCGCTAAACTGCGCGAACAGGCCCCAGCGCCCTTCAAGCGAGGTCTCGGGACCCGTGATGCCCGCCTGCGCAAGCGCGGCCGCTACCAGCCCACCATGCGCGGCCCAGCCCGGGTTAAGCGACTTCACCGACGAGCCATTACTCAGAAATTCCATGACCCCGGCAGACTGACTGAGCGCAATGCCAAGCGCATGAACGGTATGCGCTTCATCGAGCCCATCAAGCTCGGCGGCCACCAGCGCGGCAGCCATCGTGCCAGCCACTGACGTCGCCTGAAATCCGGTGGCGTGAAACCGGCCAGGGGCGGCGAGCCCGAGAAGGACCAGTGCCTCATAGCCGCGAGCGTAGGCTGCCAGCATGGCCTCACCGCTTGCGTCCACCGACTCGGCTTTGGCGAGCGCCGCTGCAGCTACGACGGCACTGCCATGCATGATGGAGCCGGTATGCGTGTCATCGAATTCGAGGCTGTGAATCAGCCCGCCGTTGACCATCGCCGCATCCGCCGCACTTGCCCCAGCCTTCTGTCCCAGAACCGTGGCTCTCCCGCCCTGAGCCAAGGTGCCGCCGGCCCGCCGCCAGCCCTCACCCGAGCGCGAAACCGACGCTGCCAACCCCACCCCCAGCGCGTCGGTGAAATGGAGCGCGGCCGCGCTCGCTACTGCCGGCGGCAACGACTCATTGGCTGTCCGGCGCAGGGCACGTACCCACTCGCGCGCGAGTGTCAGGACTGCGCGACGATGCGGGCAGCGGTTTCGCGCCAGGTGCGGGCGAGCGCGAGCGCATCCCCTGTCATGAGGGCGGCGAGTTCGTCGGCTGCGCGAGGACAGTCAGCGCCTGCGTTGTCGGCGAGCTTCGCGATCAGACTGGGTTCATCAAACGGCTGATCGGCACCGCCCCGCGGGTTGAGAACAAACTCGGTGAGCGACGCGCCGTCGCTGAACGTCCAGGTGACCCGGCCGGGCCGGTCACGCGGCGGGGGCCCAGCCTCAGCGCAAGGCACGAGCCGCACCCGCTCGCGCAGGCGCGAGATGCCGGGATCCGTCAGGGTGTCAAACGTGAAGGCCGATGCCCCGCCGGTTCCGAGCCGGGTGGTGGCTGCCACGGCATGCGGCATCGAGAACTTCGCCGACAGCACCGTCTCGGGTTCGACCGCGCTCAGTGCCAGCCCGGACGGTCCGGCCTCGACCACAATCTCGCGAATGTCGTCCACGCTTCGGCCGTCAAGTCGTTGGCGCAACTGCAGGCAGGCTTCGACCGCCGCATGCGCGTAGTTACAGCACGCAAACATCTTGTGATAGCCGCTTGCGACCGACCATACATCCCCCAGTCCCACAGTGAGCGCCTCGAGGCGCACCCGCGTGCGAAAGCTGGTGGCAAAGACATCATGAATGGTGTGCAGCCCCCCGCCGATACCCACCTCGGCCCAGTTGCACGCCTGCATGCCGATCCAGGCGCCCGCCGCGGTCCAGCCATTACGAACCAGCGACCCCTCTACCGCTGTATCAAACGGACCAGCGAAGGTCATGGACGCTGCCCCCGTGACAGCCGCCTGCATGGTGGCTGCGGAATGCCTGCGAACCAGCGACACTGCGGCGGCGGCGCCGATCGTGGCAAATGCCGCGTGGGGATGCACGTAGAAGCCCGGAAACGGATAGGCGAGTGCGATCCGGGTCGTCAGTTCGTAAGCGAGCGCTACCGCACGGACCACCTCTTCCGTGGTGAGATCACGCGCCTCGGCCTCGGCGAGCAACGCCGGAATCGCGTAGGCGCCGCCATGGCAGGAGGCGAGACGAAAGCCCTCGTCGAGTTCACACCAGGTGATTGCCATGCCATTCGCGCAGGCCGCGGCGGCGCGGTCGGTGACGGCGCCCGTGCGGGCGAATACGGTCGCCTCGCGTGCCCCGCTTGCGGTGGCAAGAAACCCCGCGCGCGCCTTGACAACCTGCGGCTCACGCGATCCGGCGATGATCGCGCCAATATCGTCTGCAAGGATGGTGGCGGCACGGTGCTGCGCAGCCGGCGGCAAGGGACCACCAGCCGCCTCCGCGGTCCAGTCGAACAGTGCCGCGAGCTCGCGCCCCGCTAGCTCACGGCTTTCCTTCGGGTCGGCATTCATCAAGATCACCAGGGTCTGTGAAAACGGCCCCATGGTACAGTCGCCCCGATCCAGCCTCAAGGACTCCCCGCCACGATGAAGCGCGCCTATCTCAGCACCGGCATCGGTCAGGTTCATCTCTACGAACATGGCCAGGGCGAAGCGGTTCTTATGCTACATGAAACACCGCGCTCGGCCCGCAGCTTCGCCGCGCTCATGCAGGCACTCGGTTCACGATACCGTTGCGTCGCGCCCGATAATCCGGGGTTCGGCATGTCGGATCCGCTGCCCGAGGACGCCACTATGGAGAGTCTGGCGCGCGTCATGGTGGAAGTCCTGGATGGCCTGCAGATCGAGCGCGCACATCTGATCGGCTTTCATACCGGCAACAAGATTGCCGCAACCATGGCTGCGCACCACCCCGATCGCGTTGCAAAGACTGTGCTCATCGGGATGACCCACAGCCTGGTGGTCTCCAGACGCGCGCGCAATGTCGCCATCATGGAAATTGTCCGCAGACATTTTGGCGGCTTCGAGCCCACCCCCGACGGTAGTCATCTGCTTCGGACCTGGGGCTCGGATTTTGGCGCGCTTGCCGCGCTCTGGTGGAAGCCCGCAATGCTGGGCGCTTCTCAGATCGATGATCGGGCGCTTGGCGGTCAGGAGCAGCGCGCGATCGAATCGATTCAATGCCGCCGGGCCATCCGAAAAATCTACGCGATGAACTTTGATTTCGATCTCGCTGCCACGCTTCGTCGCGTTCGTGCTCCCACGCTCGTGATCGAATGCTGCGTGCCTGAAGAATTGCACCTGGGCCGCCAGGGCGAGAAAATGGTGGCCCTCATGCGCTCGGCTGAACTGCTCAGCCTTGATCACGCGGGGTTCGATGCCACCGAGGTGCACGCGGCGACGATCGCGCGCGCGTGCCGGCGCTTCTTCAGCCACTGAGACCTGCGCGCGACGGCTTGCGGCTCGACACACTAGCCCTCGCCTGAGGCGACACCGCTCCGACCTGCGGCTGCCCTGCTCTGAAGCGACACCGGCACCAGCTTCAAGCCTTCCTCGCCCCAAAGGACATTCACATGGCCCCCATCCGGATCTGGCATCAAAGTTTCACCGACCTCACCGTCATGCCCATCTACCAAAAGACCCTCAGCGAGCATGCGCAAACCGTGATGGGGTCCGAGGCTGAAGTTCGGGTTCATGGCCTTCGGCCTGGCACCTATGCCGAGGCCTGCGCGCCGATCGCTGCAATCCGGCATCGCTGGGTGGCCGCCGTGCAGGAGCTACAGGTGGCTGACGCCGCGCTGGTGGCCGAGCGCGAGGGATTCCATGCCATGGCGATCGGCTGCTTCTTCGACCCGGGCTTGCGCGAGGCACGCTCGCTGGTTGAGATTCCGGTGGTGTCGCTAGGCGAGAGCTGCGCGCTCGCTGCGTGCTCACTCGGTCGTCGTTTCGGCATGATCACGCTCTGCGCAGATCAATCAGCCGATTATTCCGACATGATCCATACTTACGGACTGGAGCGCCGCTTCGCGGGCGCGCTGGCACTTGACCCCGCCATCGACGAATTCGCGCTGGAAGCCGGTGAGGACACCGCGCACGCGATCGAAACCCGTTTTGACGAAGCCTGCGCGCGGATGGTCGCCCAGGGGGCGGACATTATCATTCCCGCGGACGGAGTACTCAACGAATTCCTGGTGCGGCGCGGGCGGCTCAAGGCCCACGGCAACGTGCCGGTGATGGACAGCCTGGGCGTACTGTTTCAGCATGCTGCGTTCATGGTCCGGATCGCTCGCTCGACCGGCGCGGGCGCAAGCCGCCTGCAGATGTACACCAGACCGCCGGCCGACATGATCGCGCACGTTCGAGGCGCGGCCGGTCTGCGAGCGCTGGGACACGATTTTTCAGGCGACCTCTGAGCGCGCACTGCGAGGTCCGCCCTGCGTCCGGCGCCTTCAGCAGCTGAGCACAACCTTACCAAAAAAGGCACGCGATTCCACCAGCGCGTGCGCGCGCGCGGCTGCCTCGAGCGGAAACACCGTGTCGATCACCGGTACAAGCCGGCCCTGTGCAATCAGCACCATGACTTCCCGAAGCTCGGCGATCGAGGCATTTTTTGACCCCACCAGCTTCAGCTGACGGCGAAAGAACGGGATGATGTCAAAGGGCACCACCTCGCCGCCGTGTCCGCCCACCGTGACCATCGTGCCATCGATGCACAGACATGCGAGGCTTTCGGTGAAGAGACTCCCTCCTACATGTTCCATCACCAGATCGACACCGCGACCTGCCGTGATCGCCATCACCTGCTCGGAAAATTTCGGCTCGGTTCGGTAGTTGATCAGGTGGTGGGCGCCGAGTTGACGGGCCCGCTCAAGCTTGTCGGCACTGCCCGCCGTGGCAATCACCGTAGCGCCTGCGAGCCGTGCCAACTGCACCGCCGCGCTACCGATGCCCGACCCGGCGGCCTGAATCAGTACGGTCTGCCCCGCGCGCAGCGCCCCCCGTGTGATCAACACATGCCAGGCGGTGCCAAACGCAATCTGGCTGGCGGCAGCCTGCTCAAATCCTACTGCGGCCGCAAGCGGATTGAGCGTGCTGACCGGCACGGTCACGTACTGCGCGTAACCACCTGGCAGGTCCATGCCAAAGTAGCCTCCCTTCTCGCACAGATTGTCTCGACCACTGATGCAGAACTCACAGTGGCCGCAGGGAAGGCGACATGACACCCACACGCGATCGCCCTCGCGTAGGGTGACTGGCTGGCGCGACGGCCTGCCGCACCCACTTCCCTCAAGCGGCTGCCCCATGGCCGCAATCTCGCCCGCAAACTCGCGACCCAGGATGTGCGGAAAGCGGATCGGGACCCGCGAGGTGCCCGCCCGAACATCGATATCGACGTGGTTCACCCCGGTGGCACGTACGCGCACAAGCGCTTCGCCAGGGCCGGGGGCGGGGGTCTGCGTTTCTTCGCAGATCAGCACGTCGGGGCTACCGTGCTCGTGAAACCAGCTGACTTTCATGCGCCTCCTGTCGGTAATCGTTCGTACGCCAGCCTGTGGTGCGGCGTTCAATAACCCGCGAGAATACGTGCAAGTGCGCAGCGCACAAATCCGGGCGAGAAACCCTGGGAGGCGAACGCGTCCTTGACATTTTGACGTAGCGCGGTGAGATTGCCGGCAGTCTTGCTAGCCACCCATAGGAGTCGTATATGAAACGCAGCCTCCGCGTGATGCTGAAGTCTGTTGCTGCCGGCGTAATCGGCCTGTCGATCGCGGGCGCCGCAGTTGCCCAAGCGAAGTTCCAGCTTCGCTGGGGTCACTACCTGCCCGACGGCCCATTCCTGCAGCTTGAAAAAGAATTTGCGGCCAATATCGAAAAGCGCACCAACGGCCAGGTGAAGATCGACATCACCTTTGCGGAAGGTCTGGGCAAGGGCACCGAACTTCTGATGCTCACCGCGCGTGGCGGCATCGACATGACCGCCACCGCGCCGGGCTATAACCCGGACCAGCTTCGCTACTGGCGCGCCTTCCAGACTCCCCTGGTGTTTAACAACACCAAGCAGGTGATCGAGGTGCTGGAGAAGGTGGTCGAGGAGTTTCCGGTCTATCGCGCGGAAATGGACAAGATCGGCGTCGTCTGGCTGTTTCAGCAGCCGCTCGGCGAGTACTTCCTGAGCGGAGCATCGCCTGCGTGCACGACGATTGCTGATCTCAAGGGCAAGAAGGCGCGCAGCTTCGGGGCCGATATCCCCAAGGCCTTCACCGCCATCGGCGCGGTACCCGTCACGGTTCCGCCCGTGGGCGTGTATGAAGCGTTGAAAACCAGCAACCTCGATTACTCGTTTATCAACCCAGGCAACATTCAGTCGCTCAAGTTGAACGAAGTGGCGAAAAACCACTGTGGTCCGGTCATGGCGATTTCGGGCCACAACATCACGATCAGCAAGCGCACCTGGGCGAGGCTCCCGGCCGACATCCAGAAAATCTTCCTCGAAGAAGGTAAGGCCACTCAACAGGCCTACATGAACTGGGTGACCGATTTTGAAACCAAGGCGGTTGCCAATATCCGTTCACAAGGCGGTAACGTGGTGCCCATCTCCGCACCCGAACTCGCCAAGTGGCGCGCAGTTGCACCCGACTTCCTCGCTGACTGGGAGAAGGCCACCGCTGCGGCCACGGGCGATGCGGAGACGCCCCGAAAAGTCGCAGCGCGCTGGCGCGAACTGATCGGCAAATGATCCTTCGCTAGCCCTTGACCACTGCCCAACCCGGCAGTGGTCATCTTTCTTGGCAGTCACTGATGAAATCTTTCAACCAACTGGTGCAGACCTCAGCCCTGGTGCTGCTACTGCTCGGTGCCGTTGGACTGATCCTGTCGATGTGTCTGGGCTTTGCCGATGTGGTCGGTACCAAATTCCTAGACTACCCGGTGCCGGGTACCCTTGAATTCACCGAAAGCACCATGGTCCTGGTGGTGTTCGGCGCGCTCGCTTTCACGCAATCGAAGCGAGGCCATATCCGGGTGGAAATTCTCTACAACTTTGGCGGTCCGCGAACCCGTGCCCTACTCGACGCTTTCACGCACCTGTTGGCTTTCATCTATTTCGGACTACTCTGCTGGCTGGGCATTCAGGAAGCGATTTACAGTTGGGAGATCTCAGAGGCTACGATGGGTTCCATCCGGTTCCCGCTATTGCCTGCGCGTGTCCTGCTTGCGGTTGGCACGGCACTGCTTCTACTCCAGCTGGCCCTCGATATTGCGAATGACCTGGTACGTGCCCTTCGGGGTGGCGAGGGATTGAGCGCGCCCTCTCCCGACTCGCAAGCGTTCCAGTAAATCTGCCACAGGCGGTTTGATCCGCCGTCCAATTTTCCTCGGGACTGTTCATGGCCACATTTTCCCCCGAAATCACCGGCTACATCGTGGTGAGCGGTCTGCTGCTCGCGCTCATGATGGGTGCCCACATTGGCGTGGCGCTGGGGCTTGCAGGATTTGCAGGCATCTATCTTTCGGTGAGTCCCGATGCTGCCTTCGCCCAACTTACCGCGATTCCATTCGGGACTACCAACTCATTTACCTTGGCGGTGATCCCGCTTTTTATTTTGATGGGGTCCTTCGCAACCGTCTCGGGGATCACCACAGAACTGTTCCGGATGGCCTATGTGTGGCTGGGCTCGCTTCGCGGCGGGCTTGCAATGGCTACTGTCATGTCGTCGGCCGCCTTTGGTGCAGCGTCTGGCTCCACGATCGTGAATGCTGCGGTATTCACGCGCATGGCGATGCCCGAGATGGCTCGCTTCGGCTACGACGTGCGATTGAATGCAGGCTGTATTGCGGCAGCTGGCACGCTGGCCGCACTCATTCCGCCCAGCATCCTGATGGTGGTCTATGCGGTCATCACCGAACAATCCATCGGCAAGCTCCTGATCGCAGGCATCGTGCCTGGCATCCTGACCGCGATCATTTATTGCGCCGGCATCTACATCCTCGCGCGCGTGCGTCCGGACCTGGCCCCACTCGCGAACCTGCAGTTCACCTGGACGCAGCGTTTCGAGTCGCTCAAGGGTGTATGGGGCATCCTGATTCTGTTCATTCTGATTGTAGGTGGCATTTATGGCGGCTACTTCCCCGCCACCTACGCTGGGGCGGTCGGCGCGTTCGGCGCGTTCGTAATCGCTCTACTGAAGCGTCGCATTACCGGCAAGGCCATGTCCGAGGTCCTGAAAGAAGCCGCGGTGACCACGTCCGTCATTTTCATCATTGTGATCGGCGGCATTCTCTTCGCGCGCTTCCTCACCTATTCAGGGTTGGTCACCACCATCTCCACGTCCATTCTCTCGCTGGGCGGCACCAAATACATGTACCTGCTTGGCTTCATCGTGCTATTCCTTATCCTGGGCTGCTTCATCGAACCGATTGCGATCATGGTGATGACGCTCCCCATCATGTTCCCCGTGATGAAGGAAGCCGGGTTTGATCCGATCTGGCTAGGTGTCGTTTCGGTGAAGCTTGCCGAGATTGGGGTGCTCACGCCACCGGTCGGACTCAATGTATTCGTAGTTCGAAGTTCCTCGCCCATCCCGGTCACCTTGGGTCAGGTTTTCGCGGGCGTCACGCCCTTCATCGTGCTCGATTTTCTGTCGCTGGGGCTCTATGTCATTTTTCCCGAGATGATCACCTGGCTGCCTAATCTGATGTCGCCTCACTAAGGGCAGACGCCCCAGAGCGAATGTGCGATTTCGTTATCCGGAATTTGATACAGGATTTCCCATGCCGATTGAAGCCTTTCGCGGACAGACATTTGCCTCGCGCGTCCAGGTGCTGATCATTGGGGCGGGTGCCTGTGGCACCATCGCCGGCCTGGCGGCCACCGAGCGCGGTGCTGAGGTGTTGATTCTCGAGCGCGATGCCAAGCCCTCTGGAAGCACTGCGCTGTCGGGTGGCCAGATCCCGGCTGCAGGCACGCGTTTTCAGCGTGAAGCGGGGCTGATGGATGACACGCCAGACCTGCTGTTTCAGGATATCGTCAACAAGGCGCACGGCGAGTGTGACCATGCCATCGCACGGCTCATGGCGGAGGAATCAGCCAACACGGTGACGTGGCTGATCGACCGGCACCGTATCCCGCTTGCGCCGGTGCTCGACTTTCAATACCCCGGTCACAGCCGGCCGCATATGCACGCCACGCCGCGGCGACTTGGCGACGAGTTGCATACCGCACTGCTCGCGGCGATCGATCGCGAGGGCGTACCGATCGCCACGTCGGCGCAGGTCACCGACCTGTTTGCTGATGACCAGGGTGCGGTTCACGGCATACGGGTGCAACGGCCCGATGGCTCGATTGAGGAAATCGGCTGCGACGCTCTGATCCTTGCCTGCAACGGCTATGGCGGTAACCACGAGATGCTTTCGCGCTATATCCCCGAGGGCGCCGATCTTTTTTACGAAGGCCATGTCGGCAATCAGGGTGATGCGGTCCACTGGGGCGAGGCGATGGGGGCATCGGTACGCGATATGGGTTCGTTTCAGGGGCACGGTGCAGTCGCATGGCCTGCGGCCACCCACCTTAGCTGGCCTACCGTCACCGAGGGCGGTTTCCACGTGAACCGGAGCGGAAAGCGTTTCTCGAATGAAAATTCTGGGTACTCGGAGCAGGCGCTTCATGTGCATCGGCAGCCGGAGAAATTCGCCTGGGCGATCTGGGATCAGCGTGGTGAAATCATCGCGTATCGGCAGGAAAGCCATGTCAAGGCGGTGGAATCGGGCTGCGTGAAACGCTGTGACAGCATCGCGGATATCGCCCGCGTGACCAGCTGCGACCTAGCTGCGCTCGAGGCGACATTCGCCAAAGTGGCAGCCTGCGCCGCCGGCTCTAAGACTGATGAGTTAGGGCGCGATTTCACCAAAAAGTCCATGTTGAGCGCGCCCTATTTCGTGTGCCGGATCGTGGGTGCGCTTACCCATACGCAGGGCGGCCTCGAAATCGATACCGGCATGCGGGTACTGCGAACTGACGGTACGCCTTTTCCCAACCTATTTGCGGGCGGTGGCGCGGCGCGCGGCCTGTCAGGGCCCGCTGACTGGGGCTATATGTCGGGCTCTGGCCTACTGATGGCTACCAGCACCGGCAGGTTAGCGGGCGAGGCGGCGGCTCGCCTTGTGCTCGGCCGCGGCTAGGCCCGCCCGAGCGGCGCCCATGACACCCGAGGTACCCGGCATACCCACGCGGCGGGCGCTGTCGCGGCGCCCCCTGGTGCTGTGCGAAAACATGCGCGCGGTACCCTATGTGCCGTTTTATCTCGCCCTCGCCGGCGGCTTCTGGGAAAGCGAAGGGCTTGCGATCCAGCATGTGGTGTCACCCGCCACCACGAACACGCCAGTAAAGCTGCTCGAAGGCAGCGCCGATGTGTCGTGGGGCGGCCCGATGCGGGTGATGATGCATCACGACGCTGATCCGCGCTGTCCGCTCGCCTGCTTCGGTCAGGTGGTGGCGCGCGACCCCTTTGTGCTGGTTGGCCGAGGCCCGCAGCCGCTGTTCCGATTCGCAGACCTCGCGGGCCTCAAGGTAGCCCCGGCAGGCGACGTCCCCACCCCCTGGATGACCTTTCAGGATGATCTGCAGCGGGCCGGACTCGCGCCTGCAAAAATCGCCGGGCGACGCGTTCGGCCCATGGCCACGAATCTGCGCGCTTATGTTCGCGAGCAGGTCGATGTCATCCAGGTGTTCGAGCCGTATGCGAACCAACTGGTGGCTGCGGGTCAGGGCGAGATCTGGCATCGGTTTTCCGAGCGCGGCGACATCGCCTACACCACGTTTTACGCCACCCGACAGACCATGAACCGGCGGCGCGATGAGTGTCATCGCCTGGTCGCTGGCATCGCGCGCGCATTGAAGGCTTTGCAGCGCTCGGCGGCGAGCGATATCGCCCGGGCGGTTCAGCCGTTTCTGCCCGACCTCAATCAGGAGGCGCTGGCATCAATCATTACGGACTATCGGTCAGCCGGGTTGTGGGCCACGACGCCCGATCTGCCACCCGCCGCGCTGCTGCGGCTGAAGGCTGCGCTGATTTCGGGAGGGCTGATCAGCCGCGATCCGTCGTATGAGACGCTGGTGGACAGGGAGCTTTCAACATGACCGAACGAATCGACGTCCCGACCATCGACATTGCACCGTTTCTTGCCGGCATGCACGATGAAGCCGATCGGATCGCCCGTGCGGTAGCGCGCACATGCGAGCAGACTGGCTTCCTGATCATCTCCGGTCACGGCTTCCCGCAAGGGCTCATGGATCGGGCCATGCGTGAACTCTATGCGTTCTTCGATCTGTCCACCGAGACCAAAAACCGCTGGCATCCGACCGGCCCCGCCAAGCAGCGCGGCTATCACGGAATGGCCACGCGCGGGCTCGCCAACACGCTGGGGCACAAGGCGCCGCCCGATCTGCGCGAGTCGCTCTTCCTCGGCCCGGTTGACGATCATCGCGCCTACTATGCCAGCCTGCGCGAAGCGGCCACCAGCTATGCGCCCAACCTGTTACCCGATCAACCTGCCGGAATCGATCGCACGCTGGCAGAGGTGTATCGGGCCTATGAGGCGCTGGCTGCGAACATGATGCGACTGTTTGGTGCGGCGCTCCAGTTACCGCCCAACGCGTTCAACGGCGTGCTGGATCGGCACTTCAGTATTCTTTCGTGCCATCACTATCCGATGCTCGAGTCCGAGCCGATCCCGGGCCAACTGCGTACCGGCGCGCACACCGACTACGGTGCCATGACACTGCTCGCCGCCTCCGACGCGCCGGGCGGGCTGGAGGTGCAGATGCCCGATGGGCGCTGGGCCGGGGTGCAGCCACGCGCGGGCGAGTTCGTGGTGAACCTGGGCGACATGATGGCGCACTGGACCAACGGTCGATGGGCGTCCACGCTGCATCGCGTGGCCAACCCGCCCCTGGGCGTGGCACGCAGTCGCCGGCTCTCGATCGGCATGTTCGTGCATCCGAACTATGACCAGAGCATCGCCTGTGTACCCAGCTGCGTTTCCCCAGGCGAGCAGGCGCGCTTTCCGGCGATTACCGCAGGCGAGCACATCAGGCGAAAGATCGAGGCCAGCCACGCGGCGGCGGCCTGATTGCGATAGGCGAGGGGCCGCTTGAGCTCCAAGGTATGCGGCGGTGGCCTGAGCGCCGCGGCACGCACTGATCCGCAATGCCCGAGACGCCGCGCGGTCGTCAGTCGACCCGGGCGCCGGTGAGTTGAATCACCCGCCCCCATTTCTCCATCTCGGCTTTGACAAAACTCGCGAATTCCTGGGGCGATGAACTGACGGCTTCCACCCCGATACTACTCATCGCGGCCCGATAACCAGGATCACGTGCGGCTTTGACAAGCTCGGCGTTGATGCGATCGACGATTGTGGTGGGAGTGCCCGCCGCGACAAATAAGCCGGTCCAGCTGTCGACCTGATAACCGGGTACGCCGGCTTCCGAAAACGTGGGCAGATCAGGCGCCGTGGCCCAGCGGCGGCTGCCCGAGTTTGCAATGGCTCGCACTTTGCCCGTCTTCACCAGCGTCATGGCGTTGGTGATGGTTTCAATCATGAGGGAAATATTGCCCGCCAGCAGGTCGGTGGAGGCTGCGCCACCGCCCTTGTAGGGGACGTGCAGCATATCGATCTGAGCGCTGGTCTTCAGGAGTTCGGTGGCCAGATGTGAAATCGACCCGTTGCCCGCCGAGGCATAGCTGAGCTTGCCCGGGTTCGCCTTCGCATAACGGATGAGATCATCGAGCGACTGAATCGGTAGCGCCGAGTTTACGATCAGCACGCTTGGATTGAGTGCGAGGATGGAGACCGGCTGAAGATCGCGGACGGGATCCACCGGCATATTCCTGAAGAGCAGCGGCGCAACGCTATTGGTACCAATGGTGCCGTAGAGCAGCGTGTGACCGTCGGCGGGCGACGACACCACAGCCTGCATCGCCGGCCCGCCTCCGCCCCCGGGCCGGTTCTCCACCACCACCTGCGCGCCCATCTGCTCGGCGAGTTGCTTGCCGAGGCCACGCGCCATGATGTCGGATGAGCCTCCGACCGCAAACGGCACGATGATACGGACGGGTTTGCTGGGGTAGGTCTGCGCCGGAGCGTAAACCGGCAGCGCGGCCAAGATACCTCCTGCGGCGATTGTGCTGATCCAGTGTCTGCGTGTCATGGCGTATTCCCTGTGCTGATGTGCGAGCCGAGACGCTCGAGCTGCGCATAAAAGTCGTCCACCCGCTGCTGAGCAGTGGATCCCATGGCGTGAAGAATCTTCGCATGTTCCAGCGCGTCGGCTTGAGCACCGCTCACGCCCACCTGCCTGGACACATCCTGAACGAAGCGGCAGACGGGCGGCCTCAGTTCACTGAACCGGTCGAGCGCACTGTCCACCGGCAGCCCCGAGGCAAGGAGGCAACCCAGCACCACTGCATCCTGGACAGCCATGGCACCACCCTGCCCCATGAATGGCGTGCTGGCATGCGCTGCATCGCCAATGAGCAGCACCCGGTGATGGTGCCAGGGGCCCGCCATCACCACCTCTTCAACCGCCGTATAAAGCACCTCGGACTGGACGGTGAGCTCATCGAGAAACTGCGCAGCGGGACCGTGAAAGACAGCAAACCGCGAGCGCATCAGGGCTGCCCAGTCTTCGCGGGCAAACCACGCCCCTGCGGGTTCGGGTACCGTTCCGAACAGATACAGCTGACGCTGCGAGATGGGCATGATGCCAAGCCGCAGGCCCGGCGCCATCATCATGATTTTGTCGGTCAGATCAGCCGGGCGCCGATGTACGCTTCGCCAGACACCAAAACCGCTGTAGCGCGGTTCAATATCGGGCCAAAGCAGTTGCCGCACCCGCGACCGGATGCCGTCTGCGCCAAGGAGCAGATCGCAGACCAGGCGACTGCCATCAGAGAGTTGTGCATCGACCCTCGCGGGCTGGGCGTGAAGCTCGTCGACCGTGCGCCCCAGCCTCACTTCCACGCCGAGTTCGCTCAGATGCCGCGACAACACGCGGTACATGTCGGCCCGACGAATGCCAAGAATGGGGATCTGGTCGTCGCCTTCGAATCGCGCCGGATAAAACGTTTCCAGAAACGATGAGCCGTCGGCATTGAGGTAGACGTTACGTCCATCGGCGATTTGAAAGCCCGCCGCTACCATCTCATCCATGACACCGAGCGTGCGGAACTGCGCGAGGCCATTGCTGTAGACAAAAATCCCCGAGCTCTGAAACTGCCAGGCCGACTGCTTTTCAATGAGCGTGACAGCCCAGCCGATCCGCGCCAATGCGATGGCTGCGCAACAGCCGGCGATGCCGGCGCCCACGATCAGGACACGGGGTTTCATTGACCGCCTCGGATCGATTGTCTGTTATTCATACGTCGGCGAGTGAATCGCGAACTTTTTTGAGCAAAAGCTTCAGCAGCACCGCTTCGGCCTGCGACAGATCCCGGACCATCCGCTCATTGACTGTCTGGGCGACCTGCATCAGGGTGGGCTCGATCGCACATCCCTGTCGGGTGAGATGAATCCGCACCTTGCGTCGGTCTTGCGCATCGCGGACGCGGGTGACAAGCCCATCTTTTTCGAGTGCCCGCACCATTTCAAGCACCGAGGCCTCCATCAGACCCAACCGCTGGGCGAGTTCGCGGTGGGTGATGCCCTCATCCTCCCAGAGCGCGCGCAGCACGTACCAGCCACCGCGACGCACGCCATACTCCGCGATCCGAGCGAACAGCACGCGCTTGGACGCGCGCTCCGCCTCGGCGATCAGGAACCCCAGGCTTTGTTCGAGCCGGGCGGCAGAGCGGACGCGGCGCCGGAGTTGAGCAGCGGGAGTGGAATGCTTAGGAACCAAAGCTCACCTGAATCTTGTTATACGAAAATCACCCACAATGATATTTGCATACCCTGTTCCAAAAACATAGGATCCTAAGTACCTTTTGGAGACGATCGCCATGTTTACCAGTACCGTCGGCGCGCCAATCTCGGCCCGCACCCCTGACCAGCTGGCCGCGTGCTACACCCACATTACGGTCACGCCTGCATCGCCCCACATCGGCGCCGAAATCACTGATATCGATCTCACGCGCGAACTCACTGCCGAGCAGATCACCGAGGTGAAAGACGCGTTCGTGCGCTATCAGGTACTGTTCTTTCGCGACCAGAAAATCAGTTTTGACGATCACATCCGGTTCGCGAGTCTGTTCGGAACACTCGGTCGGCACGCGGGCGCGCAGACCATCAGCAAGCCCACCGACCATCCGCTGGTTCGCAAATTTCATTATGACGAGACCTCACAGCGCATCTCGGGCGAGAGCTGGCACAGCGATCAGTCGTGCGCCCCCTTTCCGCCGCTTGGCAGCATGCTTTACAACCATACGGTGCCGCCCGATGGCGGCGGTGACACCATGTTCGCAAGCACCTATGCCGCCTTTGACGCGCTCTCGGACCGGATGATGGCCTATCTGTCCGGGCTCACCGCCACCCACGACGGCTCACGCGTGTTCGGGCCTGGTACGCCCAAGTCATCTCATCCGGTCATCATCCGGCACCCGGAGAGCGGGCGCCGGGGCATTTTTGTGAATTGGGACTTCACCAGCCATATCAACGAGCTGCCACGCAACGAAAGCGATGCGGTGCTGAAGTTTCTGTACCGGCATATCGGCCGCGACGAGTGGGCCTGCAGGTTTCGCTGGCGGCCGCACTCCATCGCCTTTTGGGACAACCGATGCGCGCAACACAAGGCGCTGTGGGACTACTGGCCCAATGTGCGCTCAGGCTTTCGGGTACAAATCGAGGGGGCTGCGCCGCCGGTTGCGGGCTGAGGCGCCCCCGCCGCTGGAGCTGTCACAGGTGCCTCACGACCAGCGAAGTTCAAGCGCGCGGGAAGCGCTCGGCCAGCCCACTTCACTTGCCCTGGATACCAAACGACTTGACCAGATCGGCCACGCGAGTGGCATCGCGCTCCATCAGGCGCCGGAACCCATCCGGACCGCGATCAGCCGCCGAAGGGATCTCTGAGGCGAATTGCTTTTCCACCCGCTCGATGTACTCCGGGCTGTCCATGACCTGCGACACGGCTGCCGCTAGCCGACTTGTTATCGCCGCAGCGGCCGGCCTCGCCAGCCTGCTTGTCGCCAGCGCCTACGCGCAGGACCTGCCCGATCGGCCGATCCGGCTGGTGGTGCCTTTTGCCGCCGGCGGCGGTGTGGACGTGCTCGCGCGCGCGCTCGCTGTTGAACTCGGCAAGGCGGTCAATCGATCGGTCGCAGTGGAAAACCGTCCCAGCGCCACCGGCCAGATCGGCGCCGCCGAGGTGGCCAAATCAACCCCTGACGGCACCACGCTCCTGATCAGCTCGGCAGCCTTCGGCATCACGCCCTCGTTCATTGCCAAACTGCCTTACGATATTTTCAAGGATTTCGAGCCGATCACCATCGTGGCCTAAACCCCGCAGGTGCTGGTGGCACCGGTGAGCTTCAAAGCAAACACGTTTGCCGAGGCGCTCCAGATGGCGCGCTCGGGCACGTCGATCAATTTCGTATTGCCTGGCAGCAGTGGCATTCAGCGCCTGGCCACCGAACTGCTGACTACCAATGCACAGATCAACGTGAGCAAGGTTCCCTACAATGGCGCGGGCGTGGCGTTCACCGATCTGATCGCAGGTCGGGTTGTCTGATGTTCGACAATCCGGGGTCGTCGATGGTGCATGTGCGAAGTGGCCGGCTCAAGGTGCTTGCCACCACGGGTTTGAAGCGCCTGTCTACGCTGCCCGATGTCCCCGCGATAGCCGAAAACCTGCCAGGCTTTGAAGCACTCAACTGGTTCATCCTCACCGCCCCCGCAGGAACCCCAGCTGCAGTGCTTGATCGGCTAAACAACGGCACCGCGCAGGCCATGAAGACAGATGCCATGCGACAGGTGCTGGAGCGCGACGGGCTCGAAGCGGTCGCCAACCCCCGTGCAAGCACGAGCGCCTTTCTGCGCAGCGAATTCACCAAGTGGGACAAGATCATCAAGGATCGTAATCTGAGCGCGGACTGACCGCGGGCGCGCTCGAAGGCGCCCGATCAGGCCGCGACTGAACGGCTTCGTCACCGCGGCGAACGGGGTGAAGCTCAGGCCCTGCCTGAGTGAGCGGCCGGGATCAGCTCGGCACGCGCCGCATGCCAACGCTCCATGGCCCGCCTGTGCACACCGAGAGCAGCCGAATCGAAGTCGGCCTGCGGCGGAGGATCAAGATCGAAATGACCAAAGCGATCTTCCCCTCGAACAAGCGTCGCCGATAGTCTTACGCTTGCCGAACATTGGCAGCGCGTGGGGATATAGCTGATCCCCAGACCAATCCGCCGGTCGTTCGAACCGTTGGGCATCGAGTTGTGGAAAGTGTAGGTGTGATGGAGCGAAAACTCACCAGGCTCAAGCACCATTGTGTCGAGGGTTTCCTGCTCCGCCACGGTAACGGTTTGCCCGGTGACAAAAAGATTGGCCGAGCGTGTGAGCTGATCATGCGGCACCTGACCACGCCGATGGCTGCCCGGCACCACCTGCACACAGCCGCTCTCCTCACTGGACGGCGAGAGCGCCACCCACGCTGTGACATGCTCAGCCGGGCTCAGACCGAAGTAGGTGGAGTCCTGGTGCCAGCTCACGAAAGCATCGGTGTGTGGCTCCTTGATCCAGAGCGTCATGTGGTGGACGAGGATGTCGGGGCCGATCAGATCTTCCACTGCGTCGAGCACGCAGGCGTTGCGCACAATATCGTCCATCCACTTGAGATACAGATACATTTTCCGCCGCTGATCCGGAGCGAGCCCGCGCTCGCGCTCGCCTGCTTCGAGCAGTGCGCGATAACGGGCGGCTTCCTCTGCACCGAAAGCGCGAACCGGACTCAGATAGCCCTGGTCCTGGTAAAAACGGACCTGTTCGGCGGCAAGCTGTTTCATGACTCCCCTTCGCGGCGCTGACCCGCTCCTATAATGCTTCGATGAATGCTTCACATTGTCTCGACGCACGTATTGTGCTCGTCACCGGCGCAGCGGGTGATCTGGGTCATGCACTTGTGATGCGCTGCCGCGCAGCCGGCGCCCGCATGGCCGCGCTCGATCACGCGGGCAAGGCCCTCAGGAAACGTTACGCAGACCATGCCGATGTTCTGTTGATCGACTGTGATATCTCAAATCGCGACGCCAGCCTTGCCGCGGTCGAACAGGTCGTAGCGCATTTTGGAGCACTGCACGCGCTCATCAACAACGCAGCGGTCGCGACGCCGCGTCATCGCGTTGCCGACATCCCGCTCGATGACTGGGATCGTGCAATCAGCGTCAATCTCACCGGGTCGTTCCTGATGTCCCGTTGGGCCATCCCTCATCTCATCGCGGCTGGCGGAGGCGTGATCCTCAACATCGCCTCACAACTCGGACACGTCACGGCGCGCTCGGGCGCCGCCTACAGCGCAAGCAAGGCAGCGTTGCATTCGCTCACGCGCACGCTGGCGGTCGACTATGCTCAAGACAACATCCGCGCGGTGAGTCTGTCTCCCGGCGCCATCATGACCAGCCGGCTCACCGACCGTTATGGCGATGAGGCTGCGGTCAATGCGGCACTTGCGCCGCTTCATCCCGCTGGCCGACTGGGGCGGCCCGAAGAAATCGCCGAAACCGCGCTGTTTCTTCTAAGCGACGGCGCATCGTTCATCACCGGATCGGATGTGCTGGCGGACGGCGGGTATACGGCGGTCTGATGCTCGACCTGCCCTTCCTTGACGCCTCCCACCCCCCTACCTAGACTTGGCTGACATCATGCTCGCCTCGATTGCCACCCTGGAAACGCTTCTCGTCCATCTGCCCACGCGACGCGTGCACAAATGGACCGGTCTCACAGAACCCATTGGCCGCTATGTGCTTGTGAAGCTTGGCGACGGCTCAGGCCGCTTTGGCTGGGGTGAGTCGCCCGCACTGAAAGACTGGGGCGGCGAATTTGGCCGATATTTCGGCGAATCACCTGCCATCGCGCGGCTGGTGATTGAGCGCTATCTTTTGCCTGCCATCCAGGGCCACCCGCTGGGCGACTTCGCCGGACTGCACCGCCGGATGGACGCTGCCATCAAAGGCTATCCCTACGCAAAATCGGCAGTCGACTTTGCCTACTATGACCTCACCGCGCAGGCACTCGGTGTGCCCGCCTACACGCTCCTGGGCGGCCTCGCCCGCAGTCGGGTACCGGTCACCCACTCAATCGGGCTGCTGGCGATCGATGAGGCGGTCGCCGAATGCGCACGCGTGGCGGCAGAGGGTATCCGCACCATCAAGATCAAGGTCGGACAGGACCCCAGGCGTGACATCGAAATCGTTCGTGCCATTCGCGAAGCAGTCGGACCGGCAGTCGATCTGTGCGTCGATGCCAACGAAGGCTACGCCACACCGGGCGAGGCGATCCGCACCCTCCGTGCCATGGAGCCCTACGGTCTCAAATATGCCGAGCAGCCGGTGATGGGAATCGAGCGTATCGCGGAGGTCTCGCGCGCCATCGATACGCCCGTAATGGCCGACGAAAGCGCATGGAACGCGCATGACGTGATCCAGATCATCGAGCGTCGCGCCGCCGAGATCGTTTCCATCTACACGACCAAGCCGGGAGGTCTTTATCGTGCAATGGAAGTGGCTGCGGTCTGCAGCGCCGCTGGCATCATCTGTAACGTCAATGGCTCGGTGGAAACCGGCGTGGGTAACCGCGCGAACCTCACCCTGGCGGCGGCCGCACCCGTGGTCACGCTCTCAAATGTCATTCCGGTGTCCACGCCCGCTGAGGCCAACACCGGACAGATCGGCGGCATTTACTACAAGGACGATCTGCTGGTTGAACCCATGCGTCTGGTTGATGGGTTCATTGAAGTGCCCACCACGCCCGGCCTCGGCACCGCCGTGGATGAAGCCAAGATCGCCCGCTACCGCGTTCCCGAATCGGAGACCTGATGCGCGAGGAAATCGTCAACCGCTGGAAAGCGGCCTGTCACACCCACGGGCTCGACGCCATGGTGTCATGCTCTCCTGAAAACTTTGCTTACCTCACAGGCTTTGTGGTGCCGTCGCAGCCCCTCATGCGACATCGTCACGCCATGGGTATCGTCACTGCCGACGGGCAGACCGCCATCCTGGGTGTGGACATGGAGGCCACAACCATCGGGCGCCGAGAGCCCGGCACGAAAACCCGGATCTGGGCAGAGTTCAGCGACAACGCCATGGCGGTGTGCGCCGAGCTACTCACCGAAATGGGACTGGCCCGCGCCCGTATCGGCATCGAACTTGATTATTTGCCTGCGAGCGAGTTCGAAAAGCTCCGGGCAGCGCTCCCCGGCGCCACCTTCGTCGCCAACCAGCAGATCGTCGCGCGGCTTCGCCAGATCAAAACCGCCGATGAAATTGCGTTGCTGCGACGCCTGTCCCGCATCGCCGATCAGTCAATCACCGATGCGCTTCGGGCCGTTCAGGCGGGCGATACCGAAATGGATCTCGCAGGCCATCTCACGCGCAATGTCTATTCGCTGGGCGCCGAGCAGTTCAAGCTGCTGATCGTGGCCACCGGCGAGCGCAGTCAGCTCCCGAATGTAGGGCCGTCGCTGCGCAAGCTCGAGTCAGGAGACGTCTGCAGGGTCGAGATCTTTTCGGTGATCTCAGGCTATCAGGCAGGGGTCTGCCGGACCGCGGTGGTGCAGAAAGCGCCGCCACACGCCGAGCGCATCTGGAAGCATCTGGTCGACTGCAAGTACGAACTGCTCGAGCGGATCAAACCGGGCGCGAGCTGCCGTGAAATTTACGAGCGTTTCATCCGCAAGCTCGATCAACTCAAGCTTCCACCCATTTCGTTCGTCGGTCACGGCATCGGACTCTTCCTCCATGAAGATCCGTATCTGGGCAAGACACCCGAGATCGGTCGCAAGGGCGATGCGCAGCTTGAGGCGGGCATGGTGCTGGGGGTTGAGCCGCTCTGCTATCAGACCGGGTATGGCTATGGCATGCAGCTGAAGGACATGCTGCTGGTCACCGACACCGGCTCGGAGATGCTCTCCGACTACTGCTCGAACGACGAACTGATCGTGGTTCGCTGACGCCATGCGCGTCGCCGTCATCGGTGCGGGAGCAGGCGGCGCAGCAGCCGCGGTGGAGCTCACGCTCGCCGGCCATCAGGTCCGGCTGTGGAACCGTTCACCCGATACGCTTGCGCCTTTCATGGCGCGGGGCGGCATCGACTACGAGGGTGTGCTGGGCGAAGGCTTTGTTTGTCCCGAACGGATCACGCCCGATCTCGTTGAAGCAATGCGGGACGCAGACGCTGCGTTGGTCTGTCTGCCCACGATCTCACACGCACCCGTGGCACGGGCCCTTGCGCAGGCCGGACTGCATCAGGTGCCGGTGGTACTCAACCCTGGGCATACCGGCGGCGCGCTCGAGTTCACCACCGCGTTTCGCGCGGCAAGCGGTGGGCCGGTGCCTGCGGTCGCTGAATTCCATACGCTCAGCTACATCGCGCGGAAATATCGACCCGGGTCGGTCACCATTTCAGGGGAAGCCCGGTTTTTGCGGCTCGCTGCACTGCCTGGCGGAGAGGCCGCGGCAAACGCTGCGCAGACTCTCTATCCGGTGAGCGAGCGGGTCCCCGATGTCCTCAATTCCAGCCTTGCCAACCTCAACATGGTGCTGCACGCGCCCGGCACCATCCTGGGGGCTGCCTGGATTGAGGCCACGCGCGGCGATTTCACGTTTTATGTACAGGGTATGACGCCGGGTGTAGTGCGTGTGATGCAAGCCCTGGACGCCGAGCGACTCGCGGTGGCGTGCGCCTTCGGTCATGAACTGCCCGCGCTCGGCGCCGAGATGCAACGCTATGGCACGGTCGAGGCCTCTGTCACCGACACCACGGATCTGGTGAGTGCCATCAGCGGCGGCAAGGCCAATCAACGAATCAAGGCACCCGACTCCCTTTCCCACCGCTACTATCTCGAAGACTTTGGTCACGGTCTGCTGCCTTTCATCGAATTGGCAACCATTGCCGGTGTCCCTGTTCCAACGGCAGGCTCTCTCCTGCAATTGGGCATCACACTCACCGGCACCAACTATCGTGAAGGCGGCCGCACGGCCGGGGCAATGGGCATCGCCGGCATAAGCTGTTCCGAACTCCTCGCGCATGTGCGCGGTCCAACTTCCAATCGCTCCTGATAACGGCTTCCACCATGCAGATCGGTGTCAGTTTTGATGGCTTTGCCCCCTACGACGAGGCGCTCACTTTCGCCCGCGAAGCCGCGACTGCGGGCGCGAGCAGCCTCTGGATGGCTGATCATCTCGGCTATCGTGAGCCCATCGTGTCCTGCCTGGGCTTTACCAGCGCGATCCCAGGCGTACGCGTGATTCCCACCGCGGTCAGCCCCTATCTGCGCCACCCCATGCCAACCGCCATGCAGATGGCCACGCTCGCGGAGGCTGCGCCCGGGCGCGTCGCGCTCGCGCTTGGTACCGGCAACCCGCTGTTCCTGGGCGAGTCGGGCGAGTCGATCGACAAGCCGATCGGGGTGACGCGTGATTTCGTCAATGCGCTTCGCGCACTCTGGACGGGCGAACCGGTGCACCAGGAGGCCCAGCGCTTTCGGCTGCGCGGCGCACGAATGATGTTCACGCCACCACAGCCGATTCCGCTTTATCTCTCGCCGATGAAGCCACAGATGCTCGCCCTGGCCGGCAAGATTGCCGACGGCGTAGTGCTCTCGGCGGGCATCTCAGCGGGCTTTGTGCGGGAGTCGCTTGCCATCACGCGATCCGGTGCAGAAGAAGCTGGCCGCAGTTATGAGGCGCTTCACACGGCAAGCTACATCTCCTTCGTGGCGGCGGCCGACCGCGGACGCGCGATCGAACAGGTACGAATGAAACTCGCGTTCATTCTTCGCAACCGCTTCATCGATGATGCCATTGCACACTCCGGCATCAAGGTTGATCAGGCCGGGATCATCGAAGCGATGGGGCGGCGCGACTACGCGGCAGCCGCCCGTCTGGTCTCCGATGAAGCCGTTGATGCGTTCGCCGTGGCCGGTACGATTCAGGAATGCTGCGACAAGCTGATTGCCTACCACGACGCGGGGCTCAGAGAACTGGTGCTGCTCCTGGCAGGTGACCTGTCGGATCAGCGCTATGGTCTGTCGGTCATCCGCGAACTTGGCAGCTGACATCCTCTCACCCACCCTCTTCACCCATCCCAGCAGGAGCTCGCCATGAATAAGCCGTTGATCCTGAAACTCGCTGCGTTGTGTGTGGCGCTTGCCCCGGCACTCGCTCAATCTCAGGCGTTTCCGTCGCAGCCGATCACGCTGGTCGTCCCCTGGCCTCCGGGTGGCGGTAGCGACACCGCCATGCGAATGACTGCCGAGGCGGCCTCCAAGCGAATGGGCGTGCCCGTTGTGGTGGTGAACAAGCCGGGGGCGGGCGGCACGGTGGGCATCAAGGAAGTCATGTCATCCAAGCCCGACGGCTACACCCTCGCCATGATCGCCACGGGCGCGGTGTTCGCGCAGTACAACAATCCCAACGCCAACGCTCTCGACGACATGGAACCGGTGGTGTTTTTTGGGGATGATCCTTCCGCGATCACGATCAACCCGAAGCTGCCTTTCAAGAACCTCAAGGAACTGGTGGATCACGCCAAAGCCAATCCGGGCAAGCTGAAAAACGGTAACGATCAGCCGGGCGGTTCCTCGCACGTCGCGGCCTCGGTCTTCGAAAAAGGCCTGGGAATCCGCCTCACCAAGGTTCCCTACGCGGGCTTTGCGCCCACCGTGCAGGCCCTCTTGTCCGGCGAGGTCGATATGGCCTCGATCGCCTTGCCGGATGTGATCGAACAACATGCTGCAGGCAAGCTACGCGTGCTCGGTGTCGCGTCGTCCACTCGTCATTTCAAGGCGCCTGATGTTCCCACCTTCGCCGAGCAAGGCTTTCCAGTCATCTCGGGACTCTGGCGCGTGATTGCTGCGCCCAAGGGCATTCCCGCTGATCGACTCAAGACGCTCGAAACCAAGTTCATCGAAACGCTCTCCGACAAGGAGTTTCAGGAGAAAGCCCGAGCGGTCGGTTTCCTGGTCACGCCGGGTGGCAATGACATGGCGAAGAAACGCTGGGCAGAGGATGACGCTGCGATGTATCCGGTGTTTCTCGAAGCCGGTCTGGTCAAAACACGGCAGAAGAAGTAACCCCGCGCCGCGCAGGCCGTCATGAACCGCCTGGACGATCGTGACCTGTGGGCCGGTATCGTCCTGGCGGCCATCGGCGTCGCTGCGCTTCTCCTCGGGGCCGATCTCACGCAGGGTACGGCGGCCGATATGGGTGAAGGCTATGTGCCTCGCGCGATGGCGCTCGCGATGATCGCGCTCGGCGCCCTGATCAGCGGACTCGCACTGCGACGCGGGCCGGGCAAGCCTCAGGATCGGTTCGAGGGCGTCCGACTGCGGCCTATCGCGTTCGTCTCTGCGGCGGTGCTGGTGTTCGCCGCCACGCTCTCCAGCCTGGGCGTCGTGGTTGCCATCGCGGCCACTGCGTTCACGGCCAACTTCGCCGGCCAGCCGCTCTCCTGGCGTTCGTTGACCGCACTCGTTCTGGCACTCACCACTGGCGTCATCGCGATTTTCGTGTGGGGGCTGGGGCTGCCGCTGCGGATTCTGCCGCCCCTCGCCTGACCGATGGAAGCGATTCTCTCAGGGCTGATTGCCAATATCGGCCTCGGGTTCTCGGTGGCACTGTCGCCCCTCAACCTGGCGCTCTGTCTGGTCGGCTGTCTGCTGGGCACCCTGATCGGGGTACTCCCCGGCATCGGCCCGTCGGCCACGGTGGCGATGCTGATGCCGCTCACCTTTCACCTGCCGCCGGTGGGTGCGCTCATCATGTTGGCGGGCGTGTTTTATGGCTCACAGTACGGCGGCTCAACGACTGCGATCCTGGTGAATCTCCCTGGCGAATCGTCGTCGGTGGTCACCACACTGGATGGTCACGCCATGGCCCGGAACGGCCGTGCGGGCGCTGCGCTTGCGGTCGCCGCGCTCGCCTCGCTCTTTGCCGGCACGGTCACCACCCTGGTGATCGCAGCGGCTGGCCCCCCCGTTGCCAAGCTCGCGCTTCTTTTCCAGTCACCCGATTATGTGGCCGTGATGGTGCTTGGCCTGGTGGCGGCGGTGGTGCTTGCACAAGGCAGCCTGGCAAAAGCACTGGCCATGATTGCACTCGGCGTATTTCTGGGGCTGGTCGGTACCGACGTGACCACAGGCATGCAGCGCTACACGCTGGGCGTGAATGCGCTCTTCGACGGCATCGGCTTCGTGCCGGTTGCCATGGGGCTGTTTGGACTGGCCGAGATCATGCTGAACCTGGAGGCGACCCAGGGTCAGGGACGGGTGGTACGGCCGGCCGATCGGCTATGGCCTTCCCGCGAAGACTTCAAACTCGCCACGCCGGCTGCGGCGCGAGGCACTGCCATGGGGGTGGCACTTGGCATCCTGCCCGGCAGCACCACCGACATTCCCGCTTACGCTGCCTACAGTCTGGAGAAAAAACTCTCGCGCGAGCCTGAAAAGTTCGGGCACGGGATGGTGCAGGGTGTGGCCGCGCCAGAGGCTGCGAACAATGCGTCGGCGCAGGCGGGCTTCATCCCGATGCTGTCGCTTGGCATTCCGCCTAACGCCATCATGGCGATGATGATCGGCGCCATGATGATTCATGGTATCGCTCCGGGCCCCCAGATCATCGACAAGCAACCCGCGCTCTTCTGGGGACTGGTCGCGAGCATGTGGCTGGGGAACGCACTTCTGGTGGTGCTCAATCTGCCGCTGATCTGGGTATGGGTGCGGCTCCTCACCATTCCCTACCGGGTGTTGTTTCCCGCGATCATCATCTTTTGCTGCATCGGCTGCTATAGCCTCAAGAACAACCTGTCCGACGTGGTGATCATGGCGATTTTCGGCGTGATCGGTTACGGCCTTAGAAAAATGCGCTTTGAGCCTGCACCGCTCCTCCTGGGTTTCATCCTGGGCCCGATGCTGGAAGAAAATTTCCGCCGGGCCATGCTGATTTCGGAAGGCGATCTGTCGGTCTTTGTCACGCGACCGATCAGCGCCGGGTTCCTGGCGGTTTCAGCGGCGTTATTGATGATGGTGCTGGTGCCTTCAATACGGCGAGCGCGCGGTGAAGGGCCGGTATAGTCCGCACCTGCCTAATCCGTCAACATCATGCGGAGTCCTCATGCTCAGAATCGGTTACAAGGCTTCGGCCGAACAGTTCACGCCCACACAGCTGCTGGAGTTCACCTGCCTTGCCGAAGATCTGGGCTTTGACTCGGTCTTCATCAGCGATCACTTTCAGCCCTGGCGTCACACAGGCGGCCATGCGCCCTACTCGTTTGCCTGGATGGGGGCGGCGGGCGCGCGAACCCGGCGGATCGTGATCGGCACCAGCGTGGTCACGCCCACCTTTCGCTACCACCCTTCCATCGTGGCCCAGGCGATGGGCACGCTGGGCGCCATGTTTCCAGGCCGGATCATTCTGGGCGTAGGCACCGGCGAGTCACTCAACGAAGTCCCCGCCATTGGTATCAAGTGGCCAGGCTTCAAGGAACGCTTCGGACGCCTTCGGGAATCGATTGTTCTGATGCGAAAACTCTGGACCGAAGACCTGGTGAGTTTTGAGGGCGAGTATTTCAGGACCGAGCGCGCAACCATCTACGACCGCCCCGACGAGCCCGTTCCCATCTATGTTGCAGCCGCCGGGCCCAGCGCAGCCGCACTGGCCGGGGAAATCGGCGATGGCTTCATCTGTACGAGCGGCAAGGCGCCGGAACTCTATCGCGAAACGCTGCTGCCCAATGTGGCGTCGGGCCTCCAGACATCGGCCCGCGCAACCGATTCCATCGACCGCATGATCGAGGTGAAGGTGTCCTTCGATACCGAGCTCGAACGCGCC
>SXGR01158425.1_pt1 | contig 45461 bp, 35 predicted proteins | sample 3174711 | NCBI WGS metagenome assembly SXGR01 (sample SAMN11356860, study PRJNA531348) | freshwater metagenome | isolation source: freshwater sample F1-60 | place: China: Fuxian Lake, Yuxi | collected 2017-12-25
GTTTACTGCAACAGGAACATTGCTAATGGTATTATCTCCATTCCCTAATTGTCCACTAGAATTATTCCCCCAAGTATAAACCGTACCATCAGATGCTAATGCGATTGAATGGTATTGTCCAGCACCAATTTGTGTAATTGTTTTTCCACTTAATACTCCACTTGTGTTTACTGCAACAGGAACATTGCTTTGGATATTATTTCCATTCCCTAACTGTCCATAGTCATTATTCCCCCAAGTATAAACCGTTCCATCAGATGCTAATGCGATTGAATGTCTTTCTCCAGCACCAACTTGTGTAATTGTCTTTCCACTTAATACTCCACTTGTATTTACTGCAACAGGAACATTGCTATTGGCATAATTATTATTTCCATTCCCTAACTGTCCAACATCATTGAAACCCCAAGTATAAACCGTTCCATATGCTTTTGCTATTATTGTATGGTTACTCATACTCCCCGTGCCTATGTGCTGAGAGAATGAAATATTTGTAAAGAAAATAAATAAAAAAAGAAGATTTTTTTTTCTCATACCCATTGTTTTTAGTTTAAAAAAAATGAAATATACTACAATTTAGAAAAGCAAAAATATAATACTTATCTATTACAATTAGTAGAGATAATTAAAATAAATTATTCATCAATTGGTGGCTTCGCCGTTCTCAACTTCTCATATTAATATATTGAAGCGGAACTCCAATATCTGTATTTCTACAAAGTTGAATAACTTCCTGAAGGTCGTCAATTTTTTTCGCCGTAACCCGAACTAAATCATCATTGATGGATCCTTGCACTTTCAGCCCCGAATCTTTTATAAGTTTTACAATTTTTTTTGCATCTTCCTGCTGCAAACCATTTTTTACAGCTACTTCTTTTTTCCAAGTTTTGCCACTTTGAAATGCCTCTTTTCCAAAATCAAAAGCGGTGGGTTCAATTCCTTGTTTGTGTGCACGGCTTACTAACACATCACAAAGTTGGCGCATTTTCATATCGTCTTCGGTTTCAATATTTATTTTAAAATCTTTTTTATTGAGTTCAATTAAAAGATGCGTTCCTTTAAAATCGAAACGATTGGAAATTTCTTTTGTAGTAACATTTACGGCATTGTCCAATGCTTGTGCGTCCACTTTACTTACAATATCAAATGATGGCATGAGGTTTATTTTTAGTTCAACTCAAATATAGTCGTTTATAAAAAAGAAGTACACGAATTGTATCCCCAATTTTTACTGCGAAGTGATTATATTGCAATAAAAAAATGGTGATTGATTTTCGTTCCGATACGGTTACAAAACCAACAAAAGGCATGTTACAAGCCATGCAAACTGCACAAGTGGGTGATGATGTTTTTGGAGAAGATCCTTCAATAAATGAATTAGAAAAACGAATTGCTGAAATGTTTGGGATGGAAGCTGCGCTATTTTGTGCTTCGGGAACAATGACCAATCAAATTGCAATTAAATGCCATACCCAACCTGGCGATGAAATTATTTGCGATGAAAGTGCACATGTTTACCAATACGAAGGCGGAGGAATTTCTTTCAACTCTAATGCATCTGTAAAATTATTAGTTGGCGATAAAGGAAGAATAAATTCGTTGCAAGTAGAAGCAGCCATCAATCCCGATGATGTACACAAAGCACACACCAGTTTGGTTTGTTTGGAAAATACAAGCAACCGCGGTGGCGGAAGTTGCTACGATTTTGAAGAAATAAAAAAGATTGGAAATGTTTGCAAAACACATAACTTAAAATTTCATTTGGATGGCGCAAGAATATTTAATGCAATTGTCGCAAAAAATGAATCGCCAAAACAATACGGAGAAACTTTCGACAGCATTTCCGTTTGTTTAAGCAAAAGTTTGGGTTGCCCTGTAGGAAGTTTGCTGTTGGGAAAAAATGATTTCATAAAAAAAGCAAGACGAATAAGAAAAATTTTTGGTGGAGGAATGCGCCAAGCTGGCTTTTTAGCAGCTGCGGGAATTTATGCTTTGCAAAATAATATCGACAGATTGAAAGAAGACCATTTGCATGCTTCGCAAATTGCAGATGCAATTCAAAAGAAAAATTTTGTAAAATATATTTTGCCGGTCGAAACCAATATCATCATTTTTGAATTAGACGATAGGTATACTGCAAAAGAATTTGTAGCCAAGTTGAAAGAAAAGAATGTGTTATCCTATGCTATTACAACAAATCGGGTGCGCTTGGTTGTACATTTGGATATTTCTAAAGAAATGGTTGAAAAAACAATTGACATAATTAATAAATTATAACTTTTATAAAAATGCTACCGAAAATAAATCCAACTACTACAAACGCATGGCAACTTCTTCAGCTCCACTATGAAGAAATGAAACAAGTGAAACTGCGCGATTTATTTCAAACAGACTCCAATCGTTTTTCTACTTTTTCGCATTGCACAAAAAATATCGTTGTTGATTTTTCTAAAAATATTATAACCGAAAAAACATTGCAATTGTTACTTCAATTAGCCGAAGAGTGCGAAGTAAAAACTGCAATAAATGCAATGTTCTGCGGAGAAAAAATAAATGAAACTGAAAACCGATCCGTATTGCATACAGCTTTAAGAAATTTTTCGGAAACACCGGTTTACTATGAAGGGAAAAATATAATGTCCGAAGTAAAGTCGGTTTTGCATCAAATGAAATCGTTTTGTTCGCAAGTTCATCTTGGAGAATGGAAAGGATTTTCCGGTAAAAAAATAGATACAATTGTAAATATTGGCATTGGGGGAAGTGATTTAGGTCCATTGATGGTTACAGAAGCGCTTAAACCCTATTGGATAAATAATATTCAAACTTTTTTTGTTTCTAATATCGACGGAAGCCATCTTAGCAATGTATTAAAAAATTGCGACAAGGAAACTACTTTATTTGTTATTGCTTCTAAAACATTTACTACGCAAGAAACAATGACCAATGCTCATTCTGCAAGAAATTGGTTTTTGGAAAAAGTAAAAGATGAAAAACAAATTGCAAAACATTTTGTCGCTATAAGTACAAACGAAACTGAAGTTTTACAATTTGGAATTGCAAAAGAAAATATGTTTCAATTTTGGGATTGGGTTGGAGGACGTTATTCTTTATGGAGTTCCATAGGACTTTCTATTGCATTAACAATTGGTTTCGAAAATTTCGAAGAATTGTTAAAAGGTGCACACGAGATTGATACAAATTTTCAATCCTCGGATTTTGAAAAAAATATTCCAGTATTAATGGCTTTGATTGGAATTTGGTATCGAAATTTTTTTCAATCAGAAACAGAAGCAATACTTCCATATGAGCAAAATCTCCATCGTTTTGCTGCCTATTTTCAACAAGGGAATATGGAAAGTAATGGAAAATCAACCGATCGAAATGGTGCACCGGTCAACTATGCAACTGGTCCAATAATTTGGGGAGAGCCCGGAACAAATGGTCAACATGCTTTTTTTCAACACCTGCACCAAGGAAGCAGTTTGATTCCTTGCGATTTTATTGCTGCAGCTCAAAGCAATAATCCAATTCGCAATCATCATCAAATACTATTGAGTAATTTTTTTGCACAAACCGAAGCATTGATGAATGGAAAAACAAATAAAGAAGTAAAACAAGAATTAATTGAAACTGGCTTTTCAAATGAAGAAATTTCAAAATTATTGCCGTATAAAATTTTTGAAGGTAATCGCCCAACCAATTCAATTTTAGTTAAAAAAATGACCCCTTTTAATTTAGGTCAATTGCTTGCACTTTATGAACATAAGATTTTTGTTCAAGGAATTATTTGGAACATTTACAGTTTCGATCAATGGGGCGTAGAACTTGGAAAAAAATTAGCGAGTAAAATTTTACCAGAATTAGAAAATGAAACCAAAATAAATTCCCACGACTCATCCACAAACGGACTGATTAATTGCTATAAAAAAATGAGAACAGAATAAAAAAAGCTACCAAAATTTGATAGCTTTAAAAAAATCGTTCTATAAAATTTTACCACTTATCTACAGCTTCATGTTCCGAAGCTCCCGTAACTGTGGATTCCGAACTAATTACTGTTGATGGCATTTCTACTATTGAATCAGATGCAATTTCAATAGTAGTTTCAGGAATTGCAATAGTACTCGTTGCAACTCCAAGATTTTCATTTGTATCATTTTCGTGATTAAATGCATCGAAATCAAAATCGGGCATTAATTCGGTCTTAACATAATCAGCAGCTTCTCCCAATGCTTTTATGAATTTATTAAAATCTTCCTTGTAAAGAAATATTTTATGACGCTCATATCCATTATCATCAAAACGTTTACGGCTTTCTGTAATGGTGAGGTAAAAATCATTTCCACGAGTTGATCGAACATCAAAAAAATAAGTTCTTCTTTTACCGGCACGTACGCGGTTGCTATAAATGTTTTCGTTTTTATTTTCGCTGTTTTCGTATTCCACAATAAACAATTTTACTGATTAAAAAATTTAGTGATCCAACACACAAATATAAATATGTTTCTGAAACGACCAAATTTATCAAGGTCTCAATTGGGCTTGCTTTTCGATTAGAAATAAACAAGATGTTATTTATTCAAAACTGTCTTCTTTTTCATGCTGCCGATAATACAATTCTGTATAATACCCATTATTCTTTAGCAACTGTTCATGTGTTCCTTCTTCAACAATCTCTCCTTCTTCTATTACAATTATTTTATCAAATTGAAATAAAGAAAAAATACGATGTGTAATGATTATTGCAGTTTTGTTTCGCAGAAATGAATAAAGATTATCAATAATTGTCTTTTCTGTTTTTATATCCACTGCACTTAAACAGTCGTCAAAAATTATTAGCTGCGGATCTTTTATTAATGCTCGTGCAATCGATAAGCGCTGTTTTTGACCACCACTCAGCATGACACCTCTTTCGCCAATAATCGTTTCATATTTCAATGGAAAATCATTTACATCATCGTGAAAACTTGCTTGCTTTGCAGCATTTTCAATTGCTTCATTGGTTGATTTTGAAACGCCAAAAGAAATATTGTTTGCAATCGTATCGCTAAATAAAAAAACATCTTGCGGAACATAACTTATTTGCTCTCGTAAATTTTTCAAATCTAAATTTCTAATATCAATTCCATTCATTTCAATGCTTCCAGTTGAAATATCGTACATTCTTAAAAGCAATTGCGCAATTGTGGATTTACCACTTCCTGTTCGTCCAACGATGGCAACTTTATCTCCATTGTTAATCGTTAAATTGAAATTTTTTATTGCTTGAATTCCTGTTTGCGGATATACAAAATCTACATTTCGAAATTGAATTTTTCCATTCAATAAAACACTTACAGCATTTTCAGCATTTTTTATTTTGGGTGAAATTTGTAAAAATTCATCTACCCTTCTTTGAGATGCTGCTGCTCGTTGAATGATGCTCGCCGTCCATCCAATGGCAATTACAGGGAAAGTGAGCATGTTGATATAAATAACAAACTCAACAATTGTTTCCAATCCAATTCTTCCAGGATTATTAATATAATAAAGTCCGCCAATCATTATTGTTAACAGCGTACTTATTCCAATCAAAAATGCAATAGAAGGAAAATAAATGGCTTCCAGTTTTGAAAGACTGATTGATTGTTTTTTATATTCTTCACTTTTTTTAGTAAAGAGGTTCAGCATTGTTTTTTCCTGTACAAAAGATTTAATAACACGAATGCCTGAATAAGTTTCTTGCGCATTGGAAGTTAATGAGGCTAATAATTGTTGAATGCGTTCACTCTTACGATTGATAATTGTATTGACAAAATAAATTGTTATTGCCAAAATAGGAAGTGGCGCCAACACATAAGCTGTAAGTTCAACATCTCTTTTCAACATAAAAAAAACACTTAAAGAAATAAGTGTAATTAAATTGATTAAATACATAACAGCCGGACCTGTAAACATTCTCACTTTGCCGATGTCTTCTGACATTCTACTCATCAAATCGCCTGTAAAATTGGCTTTAAAAAAAGAAGAATCCATTTGCTGATAATGATTGAAGACTTCATTTTTTTGATCGTATTCAATATGGCGACTCATAACAATGATTGTTTGTCGCATCAAAAACATAAAAAATCCTCGCAACAAAGCCAATAAGATAATTGTAACTCCACATAAAATGACTACAGAAAATATTTCTGAATTATCTGAGAATTTTGACTCAATAAAATTGATAATTTTTTGAATTAGCCATGCGTAATTGGGTTTTCGGATTGCTTGCTGATATCCTTCTATCTTTTTTTGAACAAAATCAATAACAAATCCAGTTAATTGAGGAGCTAAAACGGCAAAATAGTTTGAAATAATAATGAAAATTGCGCCAATTCCTAATCGAATGCGGTACTTCCAAAAATATTTATTAAGAGCTTGTAAACTTTTCATTAATTACAAATGTAGAATGAAACAAGTAGAGTTGATTTATCAAACTAAATCTCAAGAAACAAAAAATAATTTTTGAACAATAAAATAAAATATGATTTAAAATCATGAATATTTTTGGAAGCAAAGCGTTGTAAACTTACTTTTGCGCCGGAGAGTTGGCAGAGTGGTCGATTGCGGCAGTCTTGAAAACTGTTGACTGTAACAGGTCCTGGGGTTCGAATCCCTAACTCTCCGCCAAGTAATTATTCAAAAGTGTGTAATTCGACAATTAGCACACTTTTTTTGTGACAAAAATTTTAAAATTTCACAGATTTTACTTTTTTTTCGGGACGTAGCGCAGCCCGGTAGCGCACTTGGATGGGGTGCAAGGGGTCGCTAGTTCGAATCTAGTCGTCCCGACTTTGATAAAAAAAATAATAATTCAAACAAATCTGAAAGGGTCAGTTTCGGTTTTATTTTTTAGGAATGAGCCAAATAAAATTAATATTTGGCTCATTTTGTTTGTATATTTGAGCCAATTAATTAACTTATTCGGCTCATTATGTATAATTGGCAACATAAAAATTGGCCTGTTTTTAAATTTGAAACTAAATCATTGAATAATGATTTGATGAAATTTATGCTAAAAGCAGGAGAACTCAAAGGCATCATTTCCGCACTCCCACAAGATGTCAGTTCAGAAACAGTAATACAAATAATAGTTTCGGAAGCAATCAAAACATCTGAAATTGAAGGCGAGATAATAAACAGAATGGAGGTAATGTCTTCAATTAGAAAAAATCTTGGTTTACATACTACTCATGAACCGAAGGACAAAAATGCAATTGGATTAAGTCAAATGCTTATTGATGTAAGAACCTCTTACAAAGAAAAACTTACGGAAAGTAAAATTCTAGAATGGCATAAATTACTAATGGGAAATAACAAACGAATAAACGCAGGTAAATGGAGAACACATAAAGAACCAATGCAAGTAATATCAGGATCTGCATCAAATCCTACTATTCATTTTGAAGCACCACCATCTAAAAATGTACCCAATGAAATGAAACGCTTTATTGATTGGTATAATAAAAATGAAATTTCTTCTCCAATTATCAAAGCTGCAGTTGCTCATCTTTATTTTGAATCCATCCATCCCTTTGAAGATGGTAATGGAAGAATTGGAAGAGCCATTGCTGAGAAAACAATTTCGCAAGGACTTGATAATCCCGTAATGTTTAGTATCTCAAAAACGATTGAAGAAAGAAAAAAAGAATATTACAATGCATTGCAGCAAGCGCAACAAAGATTAGAAATAACAGAATGGATAGAATGGTTTGCAGATGTTATAATTAATGCTCAAGAAAACGCTGAAAAAATGGTTCAGTTTACAGTCAAAAAAGTTAGATTCTTTAGTGAAAATGATAAAAATTTCAATGAACGCCAAAGAAAAGTTATTAATAGAATGTTTGAAGAAGGAGTTGATGGATTTAAAGGTGGTATGAATGTAAAAAAATATTTAAGTATTTCAGATACTTCAAAAGCAACTGCAACAAGAGATTTACAACAACTTGTGGAAATGAAAGTGTTTTATGTTTTTGGTGGAGGTAAATCTACTCGTTACGAAATAATTATTTAATAATTCAAACAAGTCAGTTTTTAATTCTTTTGTATTGAATATAACAAATTCAACCTCTTAGGTAAATAGAATATATTTTTAAATCAGATTTCCATTTTTATAACGGCTAATAAATCCTCAATAATTAAGTTAGAACTGGCAGTAACATTCCCGACTTTGATAGCCAAAAAGGCAATCTTTAAAAAGGTTGTCTTTTTTTATTTTTAATTATTGACGACTAACTATTTATTTCCGCTACATTTCATCATTCATTATCTTTGCGCCCGTTTAAAAAACAAAAAATAAAGACTAAATTTTTATAAAAATGGGACTGAAAGCCGGAATTGTAGGATTGCCGAATGTGGGAAAATCAACCTTATTTAATGCAGTGAGTAATAGCGCGAAGGCTCAAGCGAGTAATTATCGTTTTTGCACCATCGAACCTAATGTGGGATTGGTAGATGTGCCGGACAAACGCATTCACAAATTAGCCGAATTGGTAAAGCCAGATCGGATTGTTCCCACTCAAATAGAAATTGTAGATATTGCTGGATTGGTTCGTGGCGCAAGCAAAGGAGAAGGTTTGGGTAATAAATTTTTGGCAAATATTCGCGAAGTGGACGCAATTATACATGTCATTCGCTGTTTCGAAGATGAAAATGTTTTACGCGATGAAGGAAAAATTAATCCAATTTCCGATAAAGAAATTATTGACACGGAGCTTCAACTAAAAGATTTAGAAAGTGTAGAAAAGAAAATTTCGAGAACAGAAAAGCAAATCCGTATTGATCCAAAATTTAAAATTGAATTAGAAACATTATTAATTTGTCAAACACAATTACAAAACGGAAAAAATATTCGCGAGCTGAATTTGTCAAAACATGAAAAAATTGCCATTGACGATTTGTTTCTTTTAACCGACAAGCCCGTACTTTATGTTGCCAATGTGGATGAACCTTCCATGCATAGCGGAAATCAATTTTCACAAACATTGCAAGAAGCAGTAAAAAATGAAAATGCGGAAGTGATTATAATGAATAATACAATTGAAGCACAGATTGCCGAAATGGATAACCCAGATGACAAACAATTATTCATGGAAGAATATCAAATGAAAGAACCTGCATTAGATCGTTTGATTCATTCAACTTATAAACTATTAAATCTTTACACATATTTTACTGCAGGGGTGCAAGAAGTTCGCGCATGGACAATTCATATTGGATGGAAAGCGCCGCAAGCCGCAAGTGTTATTCATACCGATTTTGAAAAAGGTTTTATAAAAGCGGAAGTAATTGGTTACAATGATTACTTACAATATGGATCTGAAGCAGCTTGTAGAGAAGTTGGAAAATTACGAATTGAAGGAAAAGAATATTTAGTGAAAGATGGAGATATTATGCATTTCCGATTTAATGTTTAATTAAAACAACATTTTGATGGAAGCGCGGCCAATATGAATCGTTCTGGCTTCGCCTGGTTTCCTTCCTTCGTACTGAAAACTTAATTCCATATTTGTAAAAATTCGTTTTGTAAAATCAAGTCCCCATAAATAATTATTTCCAGGGAGCAATCCATTCAACATAATATAACTAACAGTAGAATTTGTAGCAAAAGGATATTGAATTTTGTGCAACGCTAATTTTCCGGTTACAGAAGAATTTTGTAGCACATTGTATTTAGATTCCAATTGAAGTGAATTAGCAACAGCATTTTCGCCACCATAAATTAAACTGTTTTTTGTTTTCTCGTATTTGTAACTTGTTGCTATTCTAAATTGTGTGCCATTGATAAAAACGATTTTTGGTTCCAAATTATAAATTGTTAATTCATAATTACGATTGCTAAATTTAGGCGAATAAAGCCCGCTGAATCCGCTTTTTGCTGCCATGTCCAGCATAATAAATTTATCAATATTCCAACGTATTTTTAAACCCAAATCTTGAATTTGTTTACTTTCATAGCCATAAGTCAACAAATATTTTCCGCTATTTTTTAAAAAACTTAAATCAAACCCCCATCGATTACTAAATCGATTAAACGAAAGCGTTTGTACCGAAATCGTGTTCAGTGTAATCAAAGCAGTATCCGAAAGTTGATTTTTAAATGGGTTGAATTCAACATTTCCAAAAGCAATTGATTTTTTATTTACTTGTAATGAACTTGATAAAACTGTTTTGGAAAGTAATTTTTTAAACGAATTTATTTCAACATTATTTAAAATTGATTTTGGATTCAATCGAAAACTATAATTGAAAGTGGTAAAATTTGCTTTTATAAATTCGTTACTCGGCGTATAAATTTTTATATATTTTGCTTGATCGAGAAACAAGGCTTCTTCAAATTCATTCAGTTGTTGCACACCGTCATTGTTATAATCGCGCCAAGCAAATTGACCTGTACCAGCTGGTACTTCTAAAAAAATAAAATCTCTTTTTTGTTCTTGACCGGTTCCTAATTCATATAATAAATTACCTGTCAACAATCCCTTCCATTCATTTATTATATATTCCATTCTTCCTAAAATAGTTTCATCAGATTTTTGTTTCGATATGGAATTAACAACGAGTAGTTTTCGAAATGTGCTATTAAAATAAAATTGGTGTTTTGGATTTGCACTAATTTCTGATTGAATATTTAAGTTGGAGCTTTTATCGCCAACAATAAATTTTGTTCCAACCGGATATTTATCCACTCTTGAAAAATAAGTTACAGCAAATTTATTTTTATTTTTTTCAGTCGATTTCAAATAAACAGAATAAGTACTAAATGAAAAACTTTGTTTGGAAAGACTGTCCGAAATTTTATTATTGGTTTGTTGTTTTTCATTGGTGTATCGCAAACCAATCCAATATCCATTTAACTTTCGAAGCTCTCTACTAATATCAATAATTGGTCGATGATACAGGCCTTTATTTTCTAAATAATTAAACGAACTTAAAAAATATTGGTTGTTGAATTTCCAATTTTTATATTTTGAAACATGAAACAGTTTTTGCTGAAATCCTCTGTACTGGTCGCTTCTATTGTAATTTGAAAATTGATAACTTATCGAATTATTTTGTTCGTCGTATAATTTTACCGAAGTTTGAAAAATATGTTCTGAAACAACAGCTTGCTGATTTTGAATTCCCCAATCTCTTAAAAATTCAACTTGGCGCAATCTTTCTAATGGCTTGAATTTATCTTGTACGTATTCATAATCAAATGTTGTTTTTAAAACCATTTTTCGCAAACTGCGATTTGAGTAGTTTGAATTATTGTAAAAAGAAAATTTTGCTGCTTTCCCAAAATCATCGCCACTTTCAAACTTTGAAAAACGATTTACATCCGTATTACTAATTGCTATTTCGGTTCTCAATTCGCTATTTGCATTAATTTTATACGAAGATGCAAGTGTAATTAATTGTTGTTTTTTGGGTGTAATTAATAAAAGGATGGGCTCAAACCTACCTTGTTTTACACCACCTATTTTTGGTAAAAATTTATACACTCTTCCATTTGCTCCAATAAAATTGGTTACATAATTTCCATTCCCCTCTCCCATATCAGTAAACGATAATCTATATTTTGCTGTTGCCGGATTTTGCGAATATTGATAAAACGAATCAATTGTAGAACCTGTATTAAAATAATTTTTTTCATACAAAATTTTATCAACATCAAAACTTGTATCTACAATTGCCGACGGATAAAATGCTTTTTGAATACTGTCGCCCAACCGGTTGAGAAATGATTTCTGTTCTTCATTTAAAACTTGATTCAATTGAGAATGTTTGACATCGCTGTTATCAAATGCTGCAAAACTTAAACTCAATTTTTTATTCAACTGAAACGCTTGTGCTACATAAATATTTGTATTAAGATAATTTCTATCGGCATATTCAAACTCAACCTGAATACGACTATCCTTAGTAATTGTTTGTTGGGTTGTAAAAATTATTTCCGCAGTATTGTAATTAATTACATAATCTTGATCATCCCCTCTTTGCATTAATTCGCCATTTATAAAAACGCGTTCCGTTCCTGCAAGTAAAATAAAATACAATTCATTATTATCATTTTTTAACCGATACGGGCCTTGGTTTCCTTCCAATCCTTGAAAAACATTTCGTGTAAATTTTCCTTTTGCAATTGATGCACTGACCAGCGTTTTAGAAAATGAATTATTACTTTCAAAACTTGCACCTTGCATTCTTTTATAAAAATTTAGAAAATAATGTTGCTTTTCTCGAATATCAATATCGCCAAGACTAAGTTTCCAATTTCTTTTTTTAAACTGAAGATAAATTTGATCGAATTCATTTAATTGCTGCGTCGTTCCATCTGGTTGAATGGGGATATTATTATCAGTAATTGCAGCATTTATTTCAATACTATCACCCAACACTCCATTTATTGAAAGATTAAAATTCGAATTCAAAACAACATCTTGATTATTTCCTGTGGTAATGCTTCTTCCAAAACTTCCGTTGTATTGCACATCTCCAAAATCAAATAACTGCTCTGCTTTTCGCCCCTCCCTTTTATTAAATTCAAATGGTTTAACATAAAAACGGTTCATAACGTTTTCATATTTCAAATGCTGTGTAACTGATTTAATTTTATAAGGGAAAACTCTGTAAACTACATCCACACTATCTATAATGGCGCGATTTTTAAAAATGAGAAGTGAATTAAAATAGTCTAACTGATAAACCGAATCGTTAATTCCAAGAATGGAAAAAGTTCTTGGAACAATACTAAAACTATCAACTACAGTTGTGTCGGCAACAATTTTAATTCTTTTTGCACGAAGGTTTGATTGTGTTGCAATTTGAGAATTGCCTTCTGAAATAAAAATAAATACAGCTGCAAAAAATAATATCAGGCCTTTATTTTTCAAGATCCGATTTTTAAAATTCTTATTTCAGAAATATAAAATGGCCTCGTAAGCAATTATTTTGTTATTCCTTCCAAAGCAAAAAGAAATGAATATTGCAATGCAATATCTTTCAAATAGTCAAACCTTCCGGAAGCGCCACCATGGCCGGCATCCATATTTGTGTTTAAGAAAAGTTTATTCTTATCTGTTTTCAATTCGCGCAATTTTGCGACCCATTTTGCAGGTTCAAAATATTGTACTTGGCTATCGTGCAATCCAGTAGTGACAAGCATATTCGGATAATTTTTTGTTCCCACATTATCAATTGGAGAATATGATTTCATATAAAAATATTCTTCCTTGATAGAAGGGTTTCCCCATTCCAAATATTCACCTGTTGTTAATGGAATGCTTGCATCACTCATGGTTGTTATTACGTCTACAAATGGAACAGCTGCGATTATTCCATTCCATAAATCTGGTGCCATGTTTGAAATTGCTCCCATCAATAACCCACCGGCACTTCCTCCCATTGCATAAAGATGCTTGGAAGACGTATATTCTTCTTTCACCAAAAACTCGCCACAATTAATAAAATCGGTGAATGTGTTTTTTTTGTTCAACATTTTACCTTCATCATACCACTGCCGTCCCATTTCTTGCCCACCGCGAATGTGCGCCAACGCATAAATAAAACCACGATTCAATAAACTTAACCGATTGGAGCTAAATGTAGCAAATGAATTTGAGCCATAAGAACCATAAGCATAAAGCAGTAATGGATTTTCACCATTCTTCAACATCCCTTTTTTATAAATAATTGAAACAGGAATTTGAGAACCATCTGTTGCTTTTACAAAAATTCGTTCGCTAACAAATTCATCTTTATTATAGCCCCCAACAACTTCTGTTTGTTTTTTCAATTCTCTTTCTTTTGTATCCATATTGTAATCGAAAACAGAATTGGGTGTAACGAATGAAGTATAATTGAAACGCAAAACATTTGTGTTAAAATCAGGATTAGCGCCAACTGAGGCTAAATATGCCGGCTCGGAAAATTCTAAATAATAATCTGATTTTGATTTCGGATTAATAATTCGAATTTGTGTCAACCCTGCTTTTAATTCTGAAACCACCAAATGTTTATTAAAAACTGAAACACTCGACAAATAAACATCGGGACGATGTGCAATGACTTCTTTCCAATTCTCGACATTCGTTTTCCCCAACGCACATTCCATCAATCTAAAATTCGGTGCTTGTAAATTAGTTCTAATGAAAAAATTATTTTCGAAATGATCAACATCATAAAGCAATCCCATCGATCTTGAATTAAAAACTGAAAATTCACCATTTGGTTTTTCAGCATCTAAATACAAGACTTCACTTTGCTGTTCACCTAATTCAGAATAAATAAAAACATATTTTTTCGATTTGCTTCTTGAAACGCCCATGTAATGTCGGTAGTCTTTTTCTTCATAAACCTTTGTATCCTTTGCAGGGTCTGTACCTACCTGATGTCTCCAAACTTGATTTCCTAATAATGTTGTTAAATCTTTTTTGATGTAAAAAACGGTTTTATTATCTGCTGCCCAAGCATAAGATCCTCCTTCGGTATTGAGAATTGTTTCAGGAAAATAAATTCCTGTTTTTAAATTTTTAAACTTTAGTTTATACAATCTTCTGCTAACATCATCTTCGCCAATTGCTAAAAATTCATTGTTGTCACTAACTTTTAAACCAGCTGCGCTGTAATAATTTTTTCCTTCGGCAGCAATATTTGCATTATGAATTATTTCTTCGTGTGCGTCTAAATTTTCTTTTTTTCTACAATACACTGCATATTGTTTCCCTTCTTCGAAACGAGCATAATACCAATAGCCATTGTCTTTGTATGGCACTGACTCATCTTTTTCCTTTATGCGTCCTTTCATTTCGGAAAACAATGTTTCGCGAAGTCCTTTTAATCCAGACATCATCGTATCTAAATAAGCATTTTCTGCTTTTAAATAATTTACAACATTCGTGCTATCGGGACCTTTTTTAAAAAAGTCGTTCATCCAATAATAATTATCTATACGAACATCTCCATGTACAATAAGTTCTTTCGCTTTTTTTTCTGCGATTGGAGGCGTTATTCCATCTGGCCATTGATACGTTACATTTTTCAAAGTAGTAGAATTGTTACATGATAAAATAAACAAACCGAAAAAAAGAAAAATAATTTTGATTTTCATAAACTTAATTTATGCCTGAATATACAAACAGCTTCATTAATAATGAAGCACAATATTATTTAGTAAAGTAAAAATCTTATTTCTCTGAAGTTAGTCCGGCCATCAAATATTCTTTATTTAACCTTGCAATATTTTCAATTGAAATTCCCTTTGGACAAATTGCTTCGCAAGCACCCGTGTTGGTGCAAGAACCAAATCCTTCTTTATCCATTTGCGCTACCATATTTAGCGCTCTTATTTTTCTTTCGGGAGAACCTTGTGGCAGCAAAGCTAAATGTGTAACTTTTGCAGACACAAATAACATTGCCGAACTATTTTTGCAGGCGGCAACACAAGCACCGCAACCAATACAAGCTGCAGCTGCAAAAGAAGCATCTGCTTTACTTTTTTCAATCGGCAACGAATTTGCATCAACTGCATTTCCTGTATTTACAGAAATAAAACCACCAGCTTGAATAATTCTATCGAACGAAGAACGATCGACTACTAAATCTTTTAACACTGTAAACGCATTAGCTCGCCAAGGTTCTATCACAATTGTTTCACCATCATTAAATGCACGCATGTGTAATTGGCAAGTAGTAGTTTCATTCATTGGCCCATGTGGCCGACCATTAATATACATTGAGCAAGCTCCACAAATTCCTTCTCTACAATCGTGATCGAATGCAATAGGTTCGCTCCCTTCACTTATTAATTTTTCATTCAGCACATCTATCATTTCCAAAAAAGACATCTCAGTAGAAACATCATTAACTGTGTAAGTTTTAAAACTTCCGCTTGTTTGGCTATTGGATTGCCGCCAAATTTTTAATTTTAGATTGATGCTTTTGTGCTCCATTGAAGCAATTATTTTTTTTTGAATAAAATTATTTATACGATCGTTGAGATGGTTTTACTACTTCGTAATTCAGATCTTCCTTTTGCATTTCCCAATGATGATTGCCCTTGTATTCCCAATTGGCGACATACATAAATTTATCATCATGACGCAATGCTTCGCCATCATCCGTTTGCGATTCTTCTCTAAAATGTCCACCACAACTTTCTGCACGATTGAGTGCATCAATACACATCAATTCTCCCAACTCAATAAAATCGGCAACACGACCGGCTTTATCCAATTCCGGATTCATTTCATTTATTGATCCCAGAATTCGAACTTGTTGCCAAAATTCTTTTTTCAATTGTTGAATTTCAATAATGGCTTCTTTTAACCCTGTGGCATTACGCGCCATACCACATTTGTCCCACATTATTTTTCCCAATCTTTTATGAAAACTTTCTACTGATTGTGTTCCTTTTATTTCCATTAATTTTTGAATGCGTTCAGCAACTTTTTTTTCTGCTTCTTCAAAAGCCGGATGATTGACAGAAATATTTGTTGTTCCAATTTCATCTGCCAAATAATTACCAACTGTATATGGAATTACAAAATATCCGTCAGCCAAGCCTTGCATCAATGCCGAAGCCCCCAAACGATTTGCACCGTGATCGGAAAAATTTGCTTCGCCCAAACAATAAAGCCCTTTTACGTTTGTCATTAGTTCGTAGTCAACCCAAAGCCCTCCCATTGTATAATGTACAGCAGGATAAATTCGCATCGGTAATTCGTATGGATTTTCTCCAGTTATCTTTTCGTACATATCAAAAAGATTACCGTATTTTTCTTTAACTACTTCTTTACCTAATTTAATGATTGTTTCGTCGGTGCTATTTTCCAAAGCCAATTTTCCGGCTTCTATTTTCCCGTATCTTTTTATTGCAGCTGCAAAATCTAAATACACGGCTTGTTTGGAGGTTCCCACTCCGAAACCTGCGTCACATCTTTCTTTTGCTGCTCTTGATGCAACATCTCTCGGAACTAAATTTCCAAAAGCGGGATATCTTCTTTCTAAATAATAATCTCTTTCATTTTCCGGAATATCTACTGATTTTCTTTCATCCGCTTTTTGTTTTGGTACCCAAATTCGTCCATCGTTTCTCAATGATTCACTCATCAATGTAAGTTTGCTTTGATGATCTCCACTTACCGGAATACAAGTCGGGTGAATTTGTGTAAAACAAGGATTGCCGAAATAAGCTCCTTTTTTATGCGCTTTCCATGCTGCTGTAACATTGCTTCCCATTGCATTGGTGCTTAAATAAAAAACATTCCCATAACCGCCCGTACAAAGCAATACCGCATGACCACTATGTTTTTCTAATTTTCCGGTTATTAAATCTCGTGCAATAATTCCTTTTGCTTTTTCATCAATTATTACCAAGTCGTGCATTTCGTGACGTGTAAACATTTTTACATTACCCAAAGAAATTTGTCTTTCCAATGCTTGATAAGCTCCTATCAAAAGTTGTTGTCCTGTTTGACCGGCAGCATAAAATGTTCGCTGTACTTGCGTACCTCCAAAACTTCTATTGCTTAATAATCCGCCGTATTCTCTTGCAAAAGGGACGCCTTGTGCCACACATTGATCGATAATATTTGCACTTACTTCTGCCAGCCGATGCACGTTTGCTTCTCTTGCACGGTAATCGCCTCCTTTTATTGTATCGTAAAACAATCGATAAATACTGTCGCCATCGTTTTGGTAATTTTTTGCAGCATTAATTCCTCCTTGTGCTGCAATAGAATGTGCACGACGTGGAGAATCTTGAAAACAAAAAGCTTTTACTTGATATCCTAATTCTCCCAAAGACGCTGCTGCAGAAGCTCCGGCTAATCCCGTTCCTACAACAATGATCTCTAACTTTCTTTTGTTTGCAGGGTTTACCAACTTGCAATGCCCTTTATAGTCTGTCCACTTTTCGCTTAGCTTCCCTGTCGGAATTTTTGCATCAACCATATTAGCAGATTATAACTTTTAATTTATTTTAACCAATCCATCCCATTTTAAAACTGATTGGCATCATCGCAAAAACCAAAGGAACAATTACTGAATATCCAATACCAATCGATTTTAAAATTTTTATATAGCGTCCATTATGTACCCCTAACGAACGAAATGCACTTTCAAACCCATGTAACAAATGGTATGTAAGTGAAATACAAGCAAGCACATAAACAATTACAACCCACCATTCACTAAAAGTAATTTTCATTAATAAAAACATATCGTGTGACATTCTTCCGTTGCTTAAAATAATTGGTGTTTCTAACCCAACATGTGTAAATCGAGAAGGAATCCAGAAATGCCACCAATGTAATATTAAAAACAACAAAAGTATTGTTCCCAATAAACCCATCGATCTACTATACCATTTACTTCCTTTATTGCCTACTGGAACTTGATAACCAATTTTTCGCTTATTATGGTTTTCCATTTCTAACATAACTCCTTGAATGATATGAATAAAAAAACCAAGAAATAATACTATTTCCATTAATCGAATAAGCATGGTTTTACCCATATAATCCGCTGCACGATTAAACATATCTCCGTTATCGGTAGCATCATACAAATCGTTAAAAACGCATGCATTTATACCCAAGTGAACTACAAGAAATGAAATAAGGAACAATCCTGTAACACTCATCACAATTTTTCTACCAATTGAAGAGGATAAAAGTTGAGACCAATTCATGCTAATAAATAATTTTGAATAGAATTTTTACCGCGCAAAAGTACTACTCAAATATGAAATGAAAAGGAAAAAATTAAAACCAATTTGAAATGCTATTCCTCTATCCTTTTCATCCATTCTTTTTCAATTTTTTTGAAAAGATGAAATGGTTTATAAGCACGCCAATCTGTAATTTCAAAAAAATGAATGATACGATCGATATGCTCTATTTTAAAATCGTAGCAGGTTTGCTCTGGAAAATTTAATGCAACTATCCAACCATTATTTTCACCAACCTCTTCATAAAGCTCTTCGTAGTAGTCTATATTGTCGCTATGAAAATTCAAAACATTTTCGCCAATCAAAATAAATTTATAAATTCCATTACCCATCATTTTTTCTATTACTCCTCTTTTCAGAATCATAATATCATTTTCCATTGCATCGTTCCATTCTCCTATAAATTCAATAATTGCATACTTTTCATCATAATCCGCCATCAATATTTTAAGATATAAAGTGCTACTTCCAAAATCATCCCACTGAGGGTGAATAAAAAAATTGTAAACTGTTTGAGAAAATTCAAACTCGGAATATTGCTTTTTAAAAAATGGAGAATGTTCATCTTCTTCCGTCACATAAATATGGCGCCAATTGTAAAATGGTTCAAGATTATGCATAAATAATTACTTGAATACAAAAATAATAGCATGGAAAAATTGGTTGAAAGTTTAGAAACTTTCAACTGCCTTCTTTACACTGCCGTATTTCAACAATAAGTTTTTTGCAATTTCGTAATCCTCAATTTTCAATTTATCCATAATCAATTTTGTACCTCTGTCCACCAGCTTTTCATTTGTTAATTGCATGTTCACCATTTTATTCCCTTCAATTCTCCCCAGCTGAATCATTGCTGCCGTTGAAATCATATTTAATACCAATTTTTGTGAAGTACCACTTTTCATTCTTGTACTTCCTGTAACAAACTCCGGACCAACTACAACTTCAATTGGAAAATTGGAAACTTTAGAAAGTGGCGTTCCGATATTATTTGTAATACATCCGGTTAAAATCCCGTTGCTTTTACATTTTTTCAAAGCAGCAATAACATACGGCGTAGTTCCGCTTGCCGCAATTCCAATTACAAAATCTTTTTCTGTGATATTAAAATTTTCTAATGCTTCCCAACCCGTTTTTTCATCATCTTCGGCAAACTCAACTGCATTGGTAATTGCTCTTTCGCCGCCAGCTATTATTCCTACAACCAATCCACTTGGCACACCATAAGTTGGCGGACATTCGCTTGCATCAACAATTGCAACTCTTCCGCTTGTGCCGGCTCCGATATAAAACAATCGTCCGCCACTCAGCATTTTATCAACTAACGCCTCAATTAATTTTTCAATTTGAGGAATTGATTTTTCAACAGAATAAGGAACAGTTTTATCTTCTTGATTGATATTAAAGATAATTTCGGAAACAGTCATTTTTTCCAATTGTTGGTAATTGCTTTCCTGCTCTGTTACTTTTTCGAACGACATTTTTATTTTTTATTGATGATAAGTTACAAGTCCTTGCATTGGATTTTTTAATACACTTCCTAATTCAAACCCATAACTGTTGCAAAGTTCTTTCAGTACATCTTTAAACCCAAAAGCAACTGCCCCAACAAAATGAACTTTGGTTTTCCAAATTTCATTAATACGTAAAAGATGCTGAAAGAAAAATTCGTTAAGACCATCTTCAATTATATTTTCAATCATATAATGACCTCTATTTTCTGCAAGAAACATCGAATATGAAGCCATATAACGATTCGGAAGTGGTTTTTTGTAAATGTATTCTAGTATTTCATTTTTTGACGTTGCAAATTTTGTGTCAAACTTTGCCATCAACTCTTCTTCAAAAATATTGTATAGATAATGTTGTAAAACTTTCTTCCCTAAAAATGCGCCACTTCCTTCATCACCAAGTACATAACCCAACCCAGTACTAATTTTTGCAATTTTTTTCCCATTGTAAAAACATGAGCCAGAACCCGTTCCCAGAATACAAGCAACTCCTTTTTCATGCCCACACAAAGCCCTTGCAGCTGCTGTTAAATCATGATTGATTTTTATATTTATTTTTCCTAAAGCCGCTTGAAGAGAGGTTTTAACAAGTGTTGCGTTTTCAATATTTGCACAACCTGTTCCATAATAATGTATTTCATCGATTGTTGCATTTTTCAATTTTGGCAAAACTTTCTTTTTCAACAAATCAATAATTTGATCTTTATTTAAGAAATAAGGACTTATCCCTTGCGTAAAAAATGTTTTTTTCTTTCCTTTTTCCATTAAAAGGCACCATTCGGCTTTTGTGGCTCCGCTATCAACTATAAGTTTTACCATATATTTTATTTCATTAAAACGATATCTGCATTCAGCTTCCTTGCAATTCCGTTATTTTGCATTTCTTACACAAGCTAATTATTACAATGCAAAATAAAAAATTACAAATTTGGTTGCCACTGCTATTATCACTGACTTTAATATGCGGAATGTATATCGGTTACAAATTTCACGAAAAAACACCAAGAAGCGCTTCTTTTTTTAACATCGAACGAAATACTTCCTTGCAAGAAATATTGGATCTTATTAAATTAAAATATGTAGATGCAGTAAAACTTGATTCATTACAATTGAAAGCAATTTACGAAACCATGAATCAACTCGACCCTCATTCTGTTTATATACCTGCTTCGGAATTGATGGCTGTTACGGAAGATCTTGCTGGAAATTTTGAAGGAATTGGTGTAGAATTCAATTTTTTTGCCGACACGGTTCATGTATTATATGTTTTACCAAACGGCCCAAGCGATAAGGCAGGTTTGCAAATTGGCGATAAAATTATTGCAGTTGATAAAGATTCTATTATTGGATCAACCATTACATCCGATGATGTAAGAAAAAAAATTCGTGGAGAAAAAGGATCAACTGTTCAATTAGCAATTGTGCGTGACGGCACTGTCAAACTTTTTAATATATCAAGAGGAACAATTCCTTTACCGGCACTTGATGCAACTTATTTATTAAATAAAGAAACGGGATACATCCGCTTAAATCGATTTTCAGAATCTGCTTACGAAGAATTCATGAAAGCATTGGAAGAACTTCAAACTAAAAAAATTTCCAAACTTGTTTTGGATTTAAGAGGAAATGGTGGTGGCTTTATGAACGAAGCAGTAGATATTGCTGATGAATTTTTAAGTGACAACAAATTAATTGTTTATACAGAAGGCCTTCACAATAAGAAGCGCGAATACAGATGTCGTCGTCCGGGGTTATTCGAAGAAGGTCAACTTGTAGTTATTGTTGATGAATTTTCTGCAAGTGCAAGCGAAGTACTTGCTGGTGCTTTGCAAGATTGGGACAGAGCAACAATTATTGGAAGAAGGACTTTTGGAAAAGGTTTGGTTCAAGAACAATTTTCGCTAAATGATGAATCGGCTTTGCGTTTGACAGTTGCTCGATACTACACACCTTCTGGACGTAGCATTCAACGCCCCTATCAAAATGGGAAAAAAGAAGAATACCTCGATGAAATCTGGAATCGTTATAGCAATACAAAAACATTGAAAAGTGATAGCAGTAAATTTATTGGCGGAAAAATTTATAAAACATTAATTAAAAAAAGAATTGTTTATGGAGGTGGTGGAATAATGCCCGATATAAGTATTACAATGGATACAAGCTCACTTGAATCTCCAATTTCAGAATTATTCAATAGTGGTTCTTTTACTAAATTTGTTTACAATTATTTTATTCAACATCGACATGAACTCAAAAAATTCAAGACTCCTTTTGATTTCAATTTGCAATTCAACCCCAAAGCAGAAGTTTGGAATAATTTGGTTTTGCATGCGGCAAAAGATAGTATTTATTTGAAAAATATATCTACAAAAAATATTACTTTTTTGCAAAAAAGAATTAAAGCTCAACTTGCCCGTTACAAATGGAGAACGAAAGGATTTTATGAAGTAATGAATAGTACAGACTCAATAATTGTAAAAGCATTGGAAGAATTAAAAAAACAATAATATTTTTTTATGAATATTAAGAATAATATACTCGAAACAATTGGCAACACCCCGCTAATTAAGTTGAATAAAATAACAAAAGATTTACCTTGTATCGTTGCAGCAAAAGTTGATTATTTCAATCCAGGTAATTCTATCAAAGATCGTATGGCACTCAAAATGGTAGAAGTTGCCGAAAAAGAAGGGAAGCTAAAACCTGGAGGCACCATTATAGAATGCACAAGTGGAAATACAGGAATGGGACTTGCATTAGCTGCATGCGTAAAAGGTTATAAATGCATTTTTGTAACTACTGATAAACAATCAAAAGAAAAAGCAGATATTTTAAAAGCAGTTGGTGCAGAAGTGATTGTTTGTCCAACGAATGTTTTGCCGGAAGATCCAAGCAGTTATTACAGCGTAGCTAAAAAATTAGCATTGGAAGTTCCCAATTCTTATCACATGAATCAGTATGATAATTTGGCAAATCGATTAGCCCATTACGAAACAACCGGACCGGAAATCTGGGAACAAACAGATGGAAAAATTACACATCTAGTTTGCACCGCAGGAACCGGAGGAACAGTTACTGGTACTGCCATGTATTTAAAAGAAAAAAATCCAAACATACAAATTTGGGCAATTGATGTGTATGGATCTTTACTTACAAAATATTTCAGAACCGGTGATGTGGATATGAAAGAAGTTCATCCTTATTTCAGCGAAGGATTTGGTGAAGATTTTATTCCAGAAAATTATGAGATGAAATGGATTGATCATTTTGAACAAGTAACCGATAAAGATGGTGCAATAATGGCACGCAGACTAGCAAAAGAAGAAGGTATTTTTTGCGGTTATAGTGCTGGAAGTTGTATTCAAGGTTTGTTGCAATTGAAAACCAAATTAAAAAAAGAAGACCTTGTAGTTTGTATTTTTCACGATCATGGAAGCAGATATGTTGGAAAAATTTATAACGATCAATGGATGTTAGAACGTGGATTTTTGGATGTAAAAACATTTAAAGATATTGTAAACAGTAGGAGCTCAACCCAAAAACTAATTACCATTTCTCCATCACAAACTGTTGCAGAAGCAGTAGAATTAATGCAAAAATTTGATGTGGAAAATATTCCAGTAATGGAAAACAATGAATCAATTGGAGCAATCAGTGAGAGTGGATTATTTCAAAAAATATTTTCAAACCCAGACATCAAAAATGAAAAAGTAGGTTCCGTAATTGAAAACAAATACCCAATAGTTGATTTCAATACTTCTGTTGAAAAATTAAGTACATTAATTAATAAAGATAATGGTGCAGTATTGAGTAAAGATGAATTAGGAATTTTTTACATCGTTACTAAATACGATATTATAAAAGCAATTGGAAAATAATTTATTCAACAAGTAGTATTTTGCTAAAGTGACAACTGAAATATGCTATCAACCTATCTTCCTATATTTGCAAACTCAAAATTAACTCATGTCTAACCACAAAATTGTCGATCTACTTGGAGATAAAGCAGCGTATCTTTTGAACCACCAGTCAAAAACTATTGCAAAAGAACAACTGCATTTACCAGGAAATGATTTTACTGATCGTATTTGGATTAATAGCGACAGAAATTCTAACGTACTACGCAATCTTCAATTAATGTATAATACGGGTCGACTTGCTAAAACAGGATACCTTTCTATCCTTCCAGTTGACCAAGGAATTGAACACAGTGCGGGTGCTACTTTTGCAAAAAATTCACTTTATTTTGATCCAGAAAATATTCTTAAACTAGCCATTGAAGGCGGTTGCAATGCTGTGGCTACTACTTATGGTGGACTTGGATTTCTTTCAAGAAAATATGCACACAAAATTCCAATGATTGTGAAAATAAATCATAATGAATTTTTGACATATCCAAATAAGTTCGACCAAGTTATGTTTACTTCAATAAAACAATGTTGGAACTTAGGAGCAACTGCAATTGGGGCAACTATTTATTTTGGAAGTGAAGAATCAACAAGACAAATTCAAGAAGTTAGTAAAGCTTTTGAAATGGCACATGAATTAGGTTTACCAACTATTTTATGGTGTTATCTTCGAAATCCCGCCTTTAAAACAAAGGAAAAAGATTATCATGTATCTGCCGACCTTACTGGACAAGCAAACCACTTAGGAGTAACTATTGAAGCCGATATCATCAAACAAAAACTTCCTGAAAATAATGGTGGATATCTTGCTTTAAACACAAAAGAGTCTGCCTATGGAAAAAATGATTCTCGCATTTATTCTGAATTAACTTCCGAACACCCAATTGATCTTTGCCGTTACCAAGTAGCCAATTGTTATATGGGGCGTGCAGGATTGATTAATTCCGGTGGAGCATCCTCTGGTGCTACCGATCTTGCCGAAGCAGTAACAACGGCCGTAATTAATAAAAGAGCTGGTGGAATGGGGTTAATTTCTGGTAGAAAATCTTTTCAAAGACCTATGAGAGAAGGAGTAGAAATATTAAATGCAATTCAAGATGTTTATTTAGATAATGAAATTACAATCGCTTAATTTTATTTACAACGCTTATAACAGTTGAAATAGATAACTAGTAATTACACTCAGAAACTTCACCAACTTCTAATTCTTATATTTGTAATTATCCAAAATACATTGCATGTCAAAACAAGTAGAAGACTTTGATGCAAATCTTACTGGTGAAGAAGGACAAGAGAGTCCTAGGTCGGGCTGGTTTAAACGAATCAAAAAAGGAATACTTACAGGCACGCATGAAAAGAAAGAAGTTCCAGAAGGTTTGTGGAGTAAGTGCCCTGAATGTGGTTTTATTTGCTCATCTACTGAATTAAAAGAAAATCTTTTTGTTTGCACCAAGTGTAGTTATCATCATCGCATTGGGAGTGAAGAATACTACCAATTGCTTTTTGATGACAATCAGTTTACCTTACTATTTGAAAATATCCACAGTAAAGATTTTCTCCAATTCACCGATTTAAAATCTTATGAAAAAAGATTAGAAGATATTTGGGCAAAAACAGATTTAAAAGATTCGATGCGCGTAGCAGTTGGTTCAATCAATGAACAATCGGTTGTAATTGCTTGTATGGATTTTGAATTTATTGGAGGAAGTCTCGGAAGTGTAATGGGAGAAAAATTTTCAAGAGCTGTTGATTATTGTATTTTAAATAAGCTACCGTATTTGGTGATTTCCAAATCGGGTGGAGCAAGAATGATGGAAAGTGCTTTTTCATTAATGCAACTTGCAAAAACAAGTGGCAAACTTTCTCAATTGAGTGATGCAAAACTGCCCTATATCTCCTTATTGACTAATCCAACATTTGGTGGTATTTCAGCATCATTTGGAATGTTGGGCGACTTAAATATCGCCGAACCAGGTGCATTAATTGGGTTTGCGGGACCTCGCGTTATCAAAGAAACTATTAAAAAAGATTTACCCGAAGGTTTCCAACGCAGTGAATTTTTGTTGGAACATGGATTTCTAGATTTTATTGTTTCAAGAAAAGAACTCAAGAAAAAATTGACTTCTGTTTTAAGGCATTTTTCAAATTAACTTTGTTCCTATTTCATTTTTATTCTGAAACATTTTCAAGTAAAATGAAATCATAACTTTTGAACACAGATGGAACTTAAAAACCGACCAATTTATTTCGAATATTTTATTGATGTAAAATATATCGCAGGAATGATTTTGTCCGGAACTGAAGTAAAATCGCTACGTTCAGGAAAAGCAAGTTTTAATGATAGTTATTGTCAATTGCACCAAGGTGAATTGTGGTTAAAACATTTACATATTGCCGAATATTCTCACGGAACTGCAAATAATCACGAACCATTGCGCGATAGAAAATTGCTACTTCAAAAAAGAGAAATAAAAAAAATAGAAGCTCGATTGAAAGAAAAAGGATTTACTTTAATGCCGCTTCGCATTTTTTTTAATGAAAATAATTTAGCTAAAATTGAAATCGGACTTGCAAAAGGAAAAAAATTATACGATAAAAGAGAAACAATAAAAAAACGCGATGTGGAAAAAGAAATGAAACGGTTCTTAAAATAATTCGGGTTGATTTTTTTCCGAACTTGAATGTGACCATTCCATTTTTACTGCTTTTGTAAAATCCATCAATCGAACTCCAACAGCTTTCATACCTGACAATTCTGTCAATTTAGAAATTTTAATCTTACCTTTTCGCAACTGATCACCTCTTCCCTGTTGCACTGCCAGCAACGGTTCCGCTTCAGTAGTTACCGTTTCCAAATAATTCCCATTCCCTTCTTTAATAAATAAATATTTATTTCGCAAAGCAGTTGTTTCTACTTTAAATCGTTTTACTATAAATTGTTTTTTGTCAACGTCAACATAAACAACCGTTACAATTTTCGAAGCGTCAAATTTTTCGATAAAGATTAATTTATCGGCATCCAATTTCTGTGTCAATTCCTGATCAACAACTTCGTAATAACCATCTTTGTAAATAATAAATATTTTATCTTCTGCATTAAAATTTCCAAGAGGTTCCCCTTTATTATCTGTATTCAATCTGCCAAATTCTTTATCATACGAAATGCGTTTCCCAGCAATGGTGGAAACACCTGCTTCTTTCATCCTTACTGATTTTACGGGATACTTGGTAAGTGTATTTCCCATACTATTTCTTCCTTTTATTTCCAACGATGCAAAATCAAATTCCAATTCTTTTTTATGTGCTGCACAACTTGGACTTAAAGTGATTTTTACCAACTCCGCTTCTCCGTTTCCATTAACGCTTAAATAATTGACTTTACTTTTTTCATCACCTTTTGTAAGATCATATTCTTTATCTCGCGTTACACCAGTTACATTAAACCGTTTTACAAAACTCTTCCCCGTTTTCCCATCGGTGTAAATCATATTATAAGTGGTGCGCTCATCATTTTTTTGAAATAAAATGGCCTCCACAATATCTTTCCCGATATATGCTTTTTCAGACACTTTAACGACTTTCATTGTACCGCGTTTTGTAAATACTATGATGTCGTTCATGTCGGAACAGTCGAAAAGGAACTCGTCTTTTTTCAACCCAGTTCCTATAAATCCATCTTCGCGATTTATAAATAATTTTACGTTTGCAATTGCTACTTGCCGTGCTTCTATTACTTCAATTGATTTTATTGTTGCTTTTCGCTCTCTTCCTTTTCCAAATTTTTTCAGCAAGTTTTCAAAATAAGAAACTGAATAATCAATCAAATTATCCAAATCAAATTTCACTTGTTTGATTTCACTTTCAATTGCTTTTATCTGCGCATTCAATTCGTCAATGTCCAATTTATAAATTCTTCGAACCGGTTTTTCGGTAAGTTTAATTATATCCTCATTGGTTACTTCACTTTTTAATTGTTTTACAAAAGGAACAAAAGCTTCACTGATTGCTTCAATAACTTTATCCCAACTGTTGTGCTTTTTTTCTAGTTCTTTATAAATTTTTTCTTCGAAAAATATTTTTTCCAATGAAGTATAATGCCACTTTGCAAGTAATTCGTTCAACTTAATTTTTAATTCTAACTCTAATAAATTTTTTGTTTGATCGACTGAATTTTTCAACAAATCATTTACGGTTAGAAATTGCGGTTTTTGATTTACAATTACACAAGCATTTGGAGAAATGGAAATTTCACAATCTGTAAATTTATACAACGCGTCAATGGTTATGTCGGAAGAAACACCGGGTGCTAAATCAACTTGAATTTCTACGTCTGCAGCAGTATTGTCGGTTACTTTTTTAATTTTTATTTTTCCTTGATCGTTCGCTTTTACAATACTATCTATTATTTGTGTTGAAGTAACTCCGTAAGGAACGCTTTTAATGAGAATTGTTTTTTTATCGGATTCTTCAATATTAGCGCGCACTTTTACTTTTCCTCCGCGCTTTCCTTGGTTGTACTCAGCAATATCAATTTGTCCTCCTGTTTGAAAATCCGGATAAAGTTCAAATCGTTTTCCGCGCAAATGTTTTATTGCTGCTTCTATTAACTCACAAAAATTATGTGGTAAAATTTTTGTTGATAAACCAACTGCAATCCCTTCTACTCCTTGCGCTAATAATAAGGGAAATTTCATCGGAAGAGTTAATGGTTCGTTTTTACGACCATCATAACTCATTTGCCATTCTGTAGTTTTTGCATTAAATGCAACTTCCAATGCAAACTTGCTTAATCTTCCTTCTATGTATCGCGGAGCTGCAGCTGCATCGCCCGTTCTTACATCTCCCCAATTACCTTGGGTTTCAATCATCAATTCTTTTTGACCAAGATTTACTAAAGCATCGCCAATGCTCGCATCACCATGCGGATGGTATTGCATTGTTTGACCAATCACATTTGCAATTTTATTAAATCGTCCGTCGTCCATTTCTTTCATTGCATGAAGAATGCGACGTTGCACGGGTTTCAATCCATCTTCCACCGCTGGTACAGCTCTTTCAAGAATAACATAAGAAGCATAATCCAAAAACCAATTTTTAAATTGATTATGTACTCCCGTATTACTGTGTGATTCTATTTCGTTTTCTATTGTTGACATATTTTTATAACTAAACTTCTTCTATATATTATTAACTGAAATGTTTGTCTCACTTAATTTAATATCAAATTCTTTCCACCCTTTTGAAACATCTCCCAAAACTTCAATTCTATTTTGAACAATTAAATTTTTAATTCTTGCCATTAAAAAAACATCCCCCGTTTTTATATTCATCCGATGAAGTGTATTCATTAAAACTCGATTTGCTTTTTGCCAATCGTTATTAATATTTTTAAGAATTTCATCATCGAAGTATGTTTCTTCTTTCCCAACAATTTTTTTCCCCCCTTCCAAAATTCTTACCATTGCATTTTCATTGCACATACGCGTCCATTCATCGGCATCTACTTCAAATTCGCTCGGTGTAATTGGTCGTGCCAATTTTTTAGCTTTCAAAATTTCTTTGGGTAAAATTTCGCTCAATGTTTTTGGATAAAACAACTGTCCTTTTTCGTTGATGAAAGGAAGATTATTTAAAAAAACAATGATGATTCTTCCTTGAAATTTTTTCAATTGGCGCATCAACCAAAAATAGCTGACAACATCATGCTGATTTTGTCCCAACCAAAGCCAGGCTTCAGTTGTATCATCTTCTTCCAATTTTTGTACAATTTGTGCAGCAGTAATTCTATCATCCACATTTTCCAATATTTTATCGCCATAAGGAGAGTCGATTAATAATGTTCTCCACCATTCCTTTCGCGCTTGCCATCCTTCTTCTATTTCTAAATCATTCAAAGGTCCAACACCCCAATCATCTTTAATTTGAATCACTTCTCCGTTCAACGTTTCGTCCAATAGTTTTACTTTTTCTAAAAGTTCCACATCGGCAGCTTGAAAAACAATATGCAACATAATTAATTTTTAATTTTTACTAAATAATAAACGCAAGTTGTAAAAAAATTTCTCACCCAAGGAATTGCGCTAATCCAAACAAATTGTTTTTTCCCCTGCCATCCAAATTTATATTCATAAATTGGATTGATAAGAAAATGTAATTTACCGATAGTTGAAAAATTTTGTTTTTTACAAATTTTTTCAAATTTTTCAATACTAATTCCTGTTTCTTTTATTTCCAACAAAGCAGCAAAACCATCTTTTGTTTTTCGCAGCAACCATCCATAAATAAATGTCGGCAATAAATGTACCCAAGGTATATTTCTAACAAAAGATGTACACATTTGCTGATGCCCGCCAAAGGGCATTTGCCATGGCGGAAAACCAAAAAATATTACTCCATTTGGTTTTAAATAATTCTTCATCCAAGCAATTAATTTTTCCTGTTCGTGAATATGTTCGATGACATCTTTTAAAACGATTATGTCAAATAATCCGTTCAATTCATTTATTGAAACTTTGTAAATATCATTTACAATAAATTCAACATTTTTATTTTCAATCTCAGTTTTCAAAAATAATCTTGCATTGTCAATTCGTGCGGCATCCATTTCTACACCAACTCCCACACAACCTTTATTAAGGAATGCTTTTAAAACACCACCTTCTCCACATCCGATTTCCAGAATTCGCATCCCGGATTTTATGAGTACAGAATTTTCAATAAATGGAATAACATGTTTTTCCGTATTCAGAACCTGAATATCAAAATATTGCTTTTTATCAATATGAAATCCAAACACGATTTACTTTAATTTTTTGTTGCTAATTCAGTGACAAGATCAATTTCCACTTTCAAATTATTAATAATAAACTCCTGACGCTCCATCGTATTTTTCCCCATATAATATGCCAAAAGCTGTTGAATGTGATCGCCTTTTTCTAACTGCATCAATTTTTTTCGTATGCCGGCATTTATGAAAAAAGCAAATTCGTCCGGACTTATTTCTCCCAAACCTTTGAACCTTGTTATTTCCGGTTTGCCCGCAAGTTTTTTGATTGCATCATTTTTTTCAATTTCATTATAACAATAAATTGTTTCTTGTTTATTGCGAACACGGAATAATGGAGTTTCTAAAACATAAATTTTTTCGTGCTTTACTAAGTCCGGGAAAAATTGTAAAAAGAAAGTCATCAGCAACAAACGAATATGCATTCCGTCCACATCCGCATCTGTAGAAATAACAATATTATTATAACGAAGCCCTTCAATTCCGTCTTCGATATTCAATGCGTGTTGCAATAAATTAAATTCTTCATTTTCGTAAACCACTTTTTTTGTCAACCCAAAACAATTCAACGGCTTGCCACGTAAGCTAAACACGGCCTGCGTTTCCACGTTTCTAACTTTGGTAATAGAACCACTTGCACTATCTCCCTCAGTAATAAAAATCGTTGTTTCGTTTTGCTTGCTTATAAATTCATCTCTCCCTTTTGTGGGCGGTTCGTCATTCAAATGAAATCGACAATCGCGCAATTTTCGATTGTGCAAATTTGCTTTTTTTGCTCTTTCATTTGCTAATTTTCTTATGCCGGATAATTCTTTCCTTTCTTTTTCGCTTTGTTCAATTCTTTTTTTAATGGCGTCGGCAGTTGTGGGATTTTTATGAAGAAATATTTCCAACTCTTTTGCAAAAAAATCAGCAATAAATTGTTTCATTGAAGGGCCACCTTCCGCAACATTTAAAGAACCTAATTTTGTTTTTGTTTGGCTTTCGAAAACCGGCTCAATCACACGAACTGAAATTGCAGCCACAATTCCTGTTCTAATATCTGAAGTATCGTAATCTTTCTTAAAAAAATCGCGTATTGTTTTTACAAATGCTTCTCGAAATGCTTGTTGATGTGTTCCTCCTTGTGTAGTGTGTTGCCCATTTACAAAACTGTACAAGTCTTCGCCGTAATCGTTCGTATGGCTAATTGCAACTTCAATATCTTCTCCTTTCAAATGAATAATGGGATAGCGAATTTCATCTTCATTTGTTTTTCGTTGTAATAAATCCAACAGCCCATTTTTACTAACAAAACTTTTATTATTAAAAACAATTTTTAACCCCGCATTTAAAAAACAATAATTCCAAATTTGATTTTCCAAAAATTCAGAATGAAATTTGAAATTTTGAAAAATGGTTTCATCCGGAATAAAACTTATGCTTGTTCCATTCCCTTCTTCAGTTTTTATTTCTTTGTGTTCTTTCGTCAATTCTCCTCTTTCAAATTCAGCAACTTTTTCTTTACCTTCTCTAATTGCTTTTACTTTAAAATAATTGCTAAGCGCATTTACAGCTTTGGAACCAACTCCATTTAATCCAACAGATTTTTGAAAGACTTTACTGTCATATTTAGCACCGGTATTTATTTTACTTACAACTTCCACCACTTTCCCCAAAGGAATTCCACGGCCATAATCACGAATAGTCACCAATTTATTTTCAATAATAAGCTCTATAACTTTTCCAAACCCCATGGCATATTCATCAATACAATTATCTAAAACTTCTTTTACCATTACATAAATCCCATCATCGGGAGAAGATCCATCACCTAATTTTCCAATATACATTCCAGGACGAAGCCGAATGTGTTCTTTCCAATCAAGGCTGCGAATGCTATCTTCATTATATTCAAAAAGGTCAGATTTTTTTGCCATAGTTAGTTAAGAATTAACTCGTTGAATGCTTTTGTTTTTGAGTCAATAATCCGAACAAATATAACCATTCGAAATTTGAAATTTAGCTTAGGATTTAGTAACAATTGTGGGAAAATAAAAGAGAATCCACTTCAAATTAATTCATCAAAATGAGTTAAAGTCTTTGTAATTTTTTAAGCAATTATTTCTTCACATCGCCAACCAAGCTGCGTTTCAAGCAGTTATAAAAGTTTAAAATTGTTCATTTAATTCCTGAAAAATCAATTAGCTTTGGCTTTCTGACTCCCTGAATTCTACCCAATTACTTATTTCATTAAATTCTCTGGTTGCAGATTATTTTCAAAATTTATTTTATAATAAATAAATCTATCGGTTATGTACACTTACGAATTATTGGAAATAGGTTGCTTTTATTTGGTAAAAGAAAAAGAAGACTCTCCGATTGCAATGATAAAAGTTGCGCTTGAATCAGACACTTGTTTATTTATTCAGCACTTTGACATCTCAATGGAAACAGAATGGAAATTGAAAAAAGATTTTTTGTTCGATATTATAGAATGCTTAACCGACAAAACGGTAAAAGAGTGGGGATATTTTTATAAAAATATCGAAGCATACACACAAGAAGAAGATGACGACGACGAGTAAAATTATTCGAAATTATTTACTACCGGAATAGATTATATTTATTCCGGTTTTTTATTTCAATTATGTAAATATTAGCTTTTATGAAATTTCACAATTTACTTTTTCTAACTTTTTTCTTAATTGATGTTCAAGCAAAAGCGCAATTCACAAATTATTCCGAACCTAATATTAAAGTTTTAACTGTTGGAGCAAAAACAAGTCTACGAGGATTAAGCGTTGTAAACAATCATATCATTTGGGTAAGTGGCAGCAATGGAAAAATTGGCAAATCAATTGACGGTGGAAAAACTTGGAACTGGAAAATAGTAAAAGGATTTGAAAAAACAGATTTTCGAGACATTGAAGCATTTGATAGTTCTACAGCAATAATTATTGCAATTGCCGAGCCTGCTTATATTTTAAAAACAATTGATGGCGGAGAAACATGGAATATTGTTTATGAAAACAAAACAAAAGGAATGTTTTTAGATGCGATGGATTTTAGTGACAAAAAAAATGGAATTGTAATTGGCGATCCAATCGAAGGAAAATTTTTTATTGCTAAAACAAAAGATGGTGGCAATTCTTGGAGTAAATTACCAATTACTGAAAGACAAAATGCAGAAGAGGACGAAGCATGTTTTGCATCTAGCGGTACAAATATTATTTACTTAAAAAATGGGGATTTTGTTTTTGTAAGTGGTGGAAAAAATAGCAGATTTTTTAGAAATCAAAATCCTTCCTTTATTCCCATTTTAAAAGGCTTGGAAAGCACGGGAGCAAATTCTGTTACATATCAAAAAAACGGAAAAAATATTTTTATTGTTGGCGGAGATTTTTCAAATGCGAATTTGAAAGACAGTAATTTTTGTTTCAGTTTTGATTACGGAAAAAACTGGCAAATTGCACAAAATCCGCCTTCTGGTTACAGAAGTTGTGTAGAATTTATAAACAAAAATTCACTAATAACTTGCGGAATTAATGGAGTAGATCTTTCAAATGATGGTGGAATAATTTGGCAAAGAATAAGCGCTGAAGGTTTTCACGTTGTACAAAAAGCTAAATCTGGAAATGCAGTATTTCTTGCCGGCAATAATGGAAAAATAGGAATGCTTTCTTGGATTGAAAGATGAACTAATCTAATTGATTTAAAATTTCTTTTACATCAATTCTTTTTCGATAGTCGGATTCAAAATACCGATAGACAATTGCACCCTCTTTGCTAACAATATAAACAGCCGGTACCGGTAAATATATTTTTCCATCTTGCCCATTTATTTTTCCTAAATCAATTTTAGAATTTTTATAACGAGCAATCGTTTTTTCATCCACTTCAAATCTTACGTCGTACGCTTTTAATATTTTTGTGTTTTCGTCATTAAGTATCGAAAACTGAGCATTTGTTTTTTCAATTGTTTTTAAAATTCCTTCCATTTTTTCGGGAGTAATTGCAATAAGCTGTGCTCCTTTTTCCATTATTAATTGAAGCGAATCTTGTAACTTTTTTAAATGCTTATTGCAGTGAGGGCACCAGTTTCCACGATAAAAAACTAATACAACAGGTCCTTGTTTCAGCAAGTTTTGTAGTCGAATTTCATTTCCATTTTGATCAACAGAAATAAAATCAGGTGCTTTTGAATTTATAAATAACCCTTCCGGTTTTTCTTGTGCAATTAAATTTGAAACAAGAAAAATAGACAGAAGATTTAGTATAAAATTTTTCATTAATTCAGATTTCGAAAATCTACTGGCACCAATTTGCTGACACCAAATTCTTGCATGGTTACACCATAAATTACATCTACGGTACTCATCGTCATTTTATTGTGTGTTACAATAATAAATTGCGAATTCGTACTAAACTGACGAATCATTTCTGTAAATTTTCCAACATTGGCATCATCCAATGGCGCATCAACTTCGTCCAAAATACAGAACGGTGCAGGTTTTATTAAATAAATTGCAAACAACAATGCTGTTGCAGTTAGAGTTCTTTCACCACCACTAAGTTGCGCCAAAGAAGTTGGTCTTTTTCCTTTTGGTTTTGCAACTACGTCAATTCCTGTTTCAGAAAGATTTTCAGGATTATCTAAAATCAAATCACATTGGTCATCTTCAGTAAACAATGCTTTGAATACTTTTTTAAAATTTTCTCGAACGAGTTCAAATGTTTCTAAAAATTTTTGATTGGCGGTTACTTCCACTTCTTGGATTGTTTGCAGCAAACTATCTTTTGCAGTAAGTAAATCAGTTTTCTGTTCCAAATAAAACTCGTATCGTTTTTTCATTTCTTGAAAAGATTCGATGGCAGTTGGGTTTACTTCTCCCAAATTCTCCATTCGCTTTTTCATTCTATCTGCTTTTTCCAAAAGATCTTCCGTTGCAGTTTCGGATTTTCTTGGTTCATCCAAAATATCTTCCAAATTAATTCGAAACTCCAACATCAATCTTTCTTTTATTCCAGAGAGTTGAAGTTTTAGTTCATTTAATTTGTCTTTTATTTCGGCAAGTAAATGTTCAACTTGTTCTTTTTCTTTTATTCGGTGTCTTAATTGACTTTCTTTTTCACTCAACTGATTTCTAAAATTATGATAAGCTTGATCGCAATCATTAAGAACTTTTTCTTTTTCATCTTTTCCTTTCAACATAGAAATCAATTCCGATTCTATTTGCGCCAATTGCTCCATCGAGGTTGAAATTCCCAGCTTCGTTTCCGAAAGTTGTTGGTTATTACTTTCTAATTGGTTTTTTAAATCTGCAAGTTGATTCATCTTGAATTCTTGCTCTTGTTTCAATGCAACAATTTTACTTTGTTGTTTTGTAACTTGAAGATTAAAATCGTTGTATTGATTGTTTGCTTCGTTATATTGAAATTCTTCTTTTTTAAATGCCGACTCTTCTTCGCTCAATCGATTGGTTTGTTCTGTCAATTGATTACTCAACAATTCCAATTCGCTTCGAACGCTTTCAACAGAAATTTGTGTTTGTTGTAATTGCAAGTTCAACTCTCCCAAGCGTTGCGCTGCTTGATTTTCCACCGCTTTTAAATTCTCAATTTTATTTTGAAAAGAAAAAACTTGATTTACTAATTTCTGAATTTCAGTTTCAGTTTCTTTTACAGCCGACTCTCGCAATTTTTCATTAAATGCAATTACTTCATTGTGTCGCCCTTGAATTATTGTTTTTAAATTATCAACAACTTCATTCTGAACTTCAATTTCGTTTTGTAATTTTTCCAAATTTTTTACGCGTCCAATTTTCTTTCCTTCAAAAATTCCAACACTACCACCAGTTAACGTATATTTTCCTTTTACATATTTTCCGGTTTTTTCAATCACCACAACTCCGTTACTATTTTGTAAAGCAATTTCACTTTCGGCTATGTAAACATTTGCCAACAAATGTTCTGCCAAACTTTTATATTTTTCATCTACTTCAATAACTGTAATTGCATTGATAGCTCCTGGAAATTCCGATGAAATTTCGGTAGGATTTGCAGCTTCATTTAATTTATCCAACAAAAAGAAATTCGCTTTTCCTTTTTTATTATCGTCCAACAAATGAACTGCTTTTAACCCTTCTTGTAAATCATTAACAACATAATAATTCAAATAAGGTTCCAACACATTTTCCAATGCAGTTCTGAATTCTTCCTTTACATAAATAATATCCGACAACAAAGGCGCTGTGTGATTCCAATTACTGTTGTTGTGTAAATATTTTACACTTTCCGGATAACCTTCCATCGAATCAATTAAACTTTTAAGAAGGTCATACTCATTTTTTCTTGCATCCAATTTTCTATTTTCTTCTGCCAATTTTGTGCGCAAATTTTCCAATTCGGACTGTGTTTGCAAAATTTGTTCTTTGGTATTTTCTTGGTGTTTTTGCAGTTGCTCCAGATCCGTTCTTTTTGTTTTTAATTCTTGATCGTGCAATTGAAAATCAGCCAATAATTGTTTTTCAATTTCAGCTCTTTGTTGCTTTTCAACTTCAATTTGCTGAATCGTTTGTACAAAATTTTGAATGGAAGTATCGGCAATGGCAACTTTTTTCTCCGCATCAAACTGCTGGCGTTGAATTTGCTGATAGCTTATTCGAAAAACATCCAATGCTTTTCTTTTTTCATCCATTACATTTCGTTGCGCATCTACTTCCAATCTCAAACTTTGTAATTGCTTTTCGAATGCTAAACTATTTTTTTCTTCTTCCACAACTTGCGACTGTGTGAAAGCAATACTTTCTTCAATTCCCTGACTTTGTCCTTCTGCTTTTTGCAAATATTCCAACAAGTCGGTTTCTTTTTCTTTGAGATGTTTCAATCGTTGCGCAGCTAAACTTTTATCACTTTCTTTTGTTCTTAAAAGTTGCAACAGCGAATTAAATTCTTGTTGTAAAACTTGCAACTCTTTTTCTTTTTCAATCACAACCAAACGATCTTTTTCCAAAGTTGCGTCTGCAGTTGCAATGGTTGATTCGAAACTTATTCTTTTGTCTGTTTCTGTGCCGTGCTGCTGATTTAATTCTTTATATTTTATATTGAAACCTTCCAATAAAGATTTTGCTAATTCAATACTTACTTCACGATATTCCTTTTTTATTTCGTAATATTTTTCTGCTTTTTTGGATTGATTCTCCAGTGATTTTAGTTGGTTATTAATTTCATGAACTAAGTCTTCTATTCGCTCAAGATCTTGTGCGGTTGCATCTAACTTTAATTTGGCTTCTTTTTTTCTTGTTTTATAAATTGAAATTCCAGCAGCTTGTTCCAACATTCGGCGACGACTATTTTCTTTATCTTTTATTAAATCAGAAACCATTTCTAATTCAATAATTGCATAACTATCCGTGCTTACACCCGTATCCATAAAAAGATTTTGGATGTCTTTCAATCTGCAAAGCACATTATTTAACCGGTATTCACTCTCTCCACTTTTATAATATTTTCTTGTGATTGTAACGGTATTGAATTCGGTTGGCAATAAATTTTTAGAGTTTTCAAAAGTTAAACTTACTTCTGTCAATCCCGAAGCCGAACGAGATTTTGAACCATTGAAAACCAAGCCTTCCAAATTTTCACTTCGAAGATGACTTATTTTTTGCTCGCCAATTACCCAACGAATACTATCTACAATATTGGATTTGCCACAACCGTTTGGCCCGACAATCCCGGTTATGCTTTCGTCAAAATTGATAACGGTTTTATCTGCAAAACTCTTAAACCCTTTTATTTCCAAATTTTTTAGTCGCACTATTTTTCCTCTTTGTTGGCGGCGAATTTAAGGGATGAAACGCATAAAAAACATTTGTTAATCAGAGAGTTGTTCACAACAGTGCTAATCGCCAATTTGATTAATATTTATTTAATTATATTTTTTTAATCTGTTGTATTATAAATGTTAAATCTTACACTTTTATTGAACTGTAATTATATGCTTTTCAAAACATTAGGTTTTACTAACTATTTATTTTAAATTCGTAGACTTAAAAACGAAGACATTTCGTTTTTTCTATTCCCAACTATCCATTTTTTACTTTTTTATTGGGGATCGCAGAAATTAAATTCGTATGAAAAACATTAAGCTAATAGAAGTGCCGTCAGAAATTGGCGCAGGAACCCGAGGTGCAAGTCTTGGAGTTGAAGCAATTAAGATTGCTGCGATGGATTTTATGAGTAATTTTTTTATCCATTTCCCATCCGAAAAAATTCCACACGAAAATAAACTGCTCTACGAACCAATTGAATCACCATATGCCAAAAGAATAAAAGGCACTCAATTGATGTACGAAAAAGTGGGTAAAGCTGTAACCGATTCCATAAAAAATAATTTTTTCCCTGTAATAATTAGTGGCGATCACAGTACGGCGGGTGCTACGATTGCAGGTATTAAAGCCGCAAAGCCAAAATGCAAACTGGGAGTTATTTGGATTGATGCACATGCCGATCTTCACACACCTTATACAACCCCATCTGGTAATCTACATGGTATGCCGTTAGCGATTGCGCTTGGAGAAGATAATAAAGATTGTGCAGTACATAATCTCGATGAAGAAACAACAAAGTATTGGGACAAATTGAAATCAAGTTCAAAGAATTCACAAAAAATTTTACCTGAAGATGTTGTTTTTATTTCACTTCGTGATTTTGAAAAAGAAGAAAAATATTTAATTGATAAATACGATATGAAAGTAGTTTCGATTAAAGAAGTAAGAAGTAAAGGCCCAGAAAATGTGGTTCGTTCTGTAATAAGATACTTGGACGATTGTACAGATATTTATATAAGTTTTGACGTGGACAGTCTCGATTCATCACTTTCCAAAGGAACAGGAACACCTGTTAGCAATGGATTAAAAGAAAGAGAAGCGGAAGATTTAATTAGTAAATTTATGCAAAACAGAAAAGTCTGCTGTTTTGAAATAACTGAAGTGAACCCTACTTTGGATAAAGAAAATTTGATGGCAGAAATTGCATTTAATATTTTACAAAGAAGTGTAAATGTGTTGATGATGAATTAATCATTTTTTGGCTTGAGTCATTTTGCCTTGCCATTTTTTTCCTTTACCTTTGCAACCCCTTGGCCCCGTAGCTCAATTGAATAGAGCATCTGACTACGGATCAGAAGGTTTCAGGTTTGAATCCTGACGGGGTCACAAATAAAAAGGTCTTCGACTTTAATTTATCGAAAACTGCTTTTAAAAGTAAAGTCAAAAAATTCATTTCTGGTTTATTATAACCTTGCATCTACTATATTTTTATCTAAAACAGATTTCACGTCAAAAATAATTGAGTTTTTATTCTTTTTAAGTTTTGTAATATTAAGTGTTTGGAACTCTAAATGTGAAACTGCATGAATTATTGAATCATATTTTTTTAATGATTTTGATAACTTTATACCAAATTCTTTTTTAACTTCTTGTTTGTGTGCATTTGGATCAAAAACATCAACATTTAGTCCAAATTGAATTAATTCATTATAAACATCTATTATTTTAGAATTTCTAATATCTGGGCAATTTTCTTTAAATGAGATTCCCAATATTAAAACATTGGCTCCTTTAATTTGTATACCATTTTTTATCATTAACTTAATTACTTTGTTTGCTACAAACAATCCCATAATATCATTTACCCGTCTACCACTTAATATTACTTGAGGATGATAGCCCAAACTTTCTGCTTTATGTGCGAGATAATAAGAATCTACGCCAATGCAATGTCCACCAACTAAGCCTGGGCGGAATTTTTGAAAATTCCATTTTGTTCCAGCCGCTTCGATTACATCATTTGTATCAATACCCATTCTATCAAAAATTAATGCAAGTTCGTTTACAAAAGAAATATTAACGTCCCGTTGTGCATTTTCGATAGACTTTGCTGCTTCTGCAACTTTTATACTCGGCGCTTTATGTGTTCCTGCTGTTATAATGCTGGCATATAAAGCATCCACTTCATTCGCAATTTCTGGTGTGGAACCCGAAGTAACTTTCTTAATTTTAGTTAGCGTATTTATTTTATCGCCCGGGTTGATACGTTCAGGAGAGTAACCACAATAGAAGTCAAAATTAAATTTTAAACCAGAATATTTTTCTAAAACAGGAACGCATTCTTCTTCTGTACAACCAGGATAAACTGTGGACTCATAAATTACAATATCCCCTTTTTTCAAAACCTTGCCTAACATTTCACTGGCTTTTAATAAAGGAAATAAATCTGGTTTATTAAACTGATCAATTGGTGTGGGAACAGTTACAATATAAATATTACATAGTTCTAAGTCTTTGATTTGACCAGTAAATCGAAGGCCTTTATTACCAGATTTAATTAAACTCATCGCATTATACATGCTTTTTAGATTAGCTTCCTTTGTTCGATCATTCCCAGAAGTTAGTTCTTTGATACGATCTTTGTTAATATCAAATCCTAAAACTTTGTACTTCTTTCCAAATTCAATAGCAAGAGGTAAGCCTGTGTATCCTAATCCAACTACAGCGATTTGTTTTTCTGATAGTTCCATTTTTTGTGATTTCAAATTTAAACTTAGTACAAATCTGCAAAAATTTTACTTATTGTTCATTTATACTATAAAAATTTTAAAACTTAAAAAATATAAATAAATTTGTAACCACTGATTTAGAAAATTAATAGATACATCGAAGTTGAAGTCTAACTACCTACCATATCAATTGTTTTGTACTTGGGCTTTAATCCTTGCTCTGTCCTATCCCTCTAAATAGAAGTATTAATTTTAAGAATAGTTCTTTTTGTTAATATTTCCGAATTAATACAAAAATATTTACAAATAATGTAAAAATAAACAATAAAATTCGGAACAAATTCGAAATAATGCATTATATTTGACATGTGGATATTAAGTCAAAATTGTCACAATACAGCGACCTACCAATTAGCACCCAGGTTCTTCTTGGTTTGCTAAAAGAGTATCGCAGGCCATATGATAAAATCATGGAGTTAGATCGGCAAGGGTTTCTTGTGCAACTGAGAAAGGGTTTATATCTTACTACCAAATTAGTGAGCTCAAAATTGCCAGAATCATTTGTTATTGCCAATCATCTATACGGACCAAGTTATGTATCACTTGATTCCGCAATGTCTCATTGGGGACTTATTCCAGAACGTGTATATGAAATTACATCCGTCACAACGAAGCCGTCAAAAAGGTTCATCCCTCAAGGCATCACTTACGGGTTCACTCATTTGTCAGCTTCATATTATCCACTTGGCATACAATCTTTGGCATTGACTGAAAAACAGACGGTTTTGATAGCGAGCCCTGAAAAAAGTCTTTGTGATAAATTGGTGACTACTTCAGGAATTAATCTTAGAAGCAAAAAACAGGCGATGTCCTTTCTCGTTGAGGACTTGAGGATCGAAAAAGATCGTCTCCGCGAATTTAATCTACGGGAGATGGTGAAGTGGTTGCCAGTATGCCCTAAAAAAAATAGCATTCAAATTTTAATAGAAGCAATCGCAGAACTATGATAAAGCAATGGATTGAATCGTATGGACCTAAAAATATTCAGGAAACAGAACAAGCATTGAGAGAAATAATGCAGGAAATTACTTTAGCGGGCTTGTACAGAGCTAATTTTTTTAAATATGCTGCATTTTACGGAGGTACTGCACTTAGAATTTTTCACGGATTGAATCGATTTTCTGAAGATTTAGATTTTTCGCTGTTAGAAAAAAATGCCGATTTTGAATTAGAACCATTTTTTAATTCAGTAATCGGTGAATTTAATGCTTTGGGAATGCAGGTGTCATTAAAGCAGAAAATAAAATTTAATACTTCCAGTATTGATTCCGCATTTTTAAAACCAGACACGCTTTGGAGTGAATTGATTTTTGAAAATACAATCCCACAGATCAAACTTTCAGTAAAACCAAGTATAAAAATTAAAGTGGAAGTTGATACAGATCCGCCAATTAATTTTGAAACTGAAAATCAATTACTAACTAAACCATTTTCTTTTTATGTGAACTGTTTTACTTTGCCCAATTTATTTGCAGGTAAAATGCATGCACTGCTTTTTCGTAAATGGAAGAATAGAGTAAAAGGTAGAGATTGGTATGATATGGAGTGGTACATAAAAAAAGGTGTAGAACTTAATTTAAAGCACCTTTGTCAACGAGCATTGGAAAGTGGAGATTGGACAGAAAAATCTATTACAAAAAACCAATTGTTGGAGTTGTTACATACTAAAATCAATTCTAGTAAGATTGAAAACGTTAAAGAAGACGTGAGTAGATTTGTTAAAAAACCAAATGAATTAGAAATCTGGTCTCAAGATTATTTCAATAAAATGGTAGTCAAACTTAAAATCAAAAAATAGGGTAGACCAGGTCATTTTAATGTTACAAATAATTGATTATCAATAATTTAAAATAGTATAAGCACGCACACCAAAATCCGAAAACCTAATTTTTTGCTGGGTATTTTATTGTGTCATTTTGATAATGCAAAAACTAAAATTTATGAAAATTGATCAAGAGAGCCAGGATTTTAAAGTAATGGAAAATAAATTAAAATAAAATTAAGTAAAGCGAGATATAATAATTCAGTTCAATGTATGCACGTCATTAATGATTTCTTTTTCAGAAATATAAGCCGCACGAATTAATTAGATTTTTTTTGAAAAATTAAATGTTAGCAACCGGTTTTCCTTTCATGCTTTCATTAACCAAATGACTTAAGAATTCTACAAAAGGCAAAATATTTAAATTCACACTAGCTTCTTCTAATGATTGCATATACTTACTTCTTTGTTGAACCGGAATCACAGTCCATGGATATCCTCCAGATGCAAGCATTAAATTCATAATGAATCTTCCCATTCTACCATTGCCATCCATATAAGGATGAATAAATACAAAAATAAAATGTCCTAAAACAGCCCTCACCGATGCTTCACTTTCCTCTGCTAATAATTCCATTAACACAGGCATCGCATCTCTAACAGCTTCACTATTTAATGGAACATGCATTGAATTTGTAATATACACTTGATGATTTCTGTACCCAGCTAAATCGGCTGGCTTTAATAAACCCGAAACAACACTCGGACCAAATAATGCACGATACCAATCTCCATGGTCATTATCTAATACTTCACCGGCATTGTCTCCAGTTAATATTTTACGGATACTTTTTTCTACCATTTGAAATGCATCCCAATAACCTTTAGCTGCCATTGCATCTCTTTGTTTACTATCCCCATCGTTATCTTTTACATTCCAACTTCCGTTTCTAACACGAACAATTAACTCCGGTGTTACTTGATATCGCTCAATTGATAAGGAATGGTATGCATCTGTAACATAAATCTCTTTAACGCTGCTAATAAATTTCTCTATATTTTTTGGCATACCTGGAGCAGCAGGAAATTTTTCAAGAACCACTTTTCTAAAATCCGACCAAATTATTTTTATGCGATTGGCATAAGGCGATGCCTCTTTTGAAGAAATTGAAATATTTAAATGATCATTAAATGGATCTAACTCACGAACATCGTAACCTACACCCTGCATTGTTTTAATAATGTCATCGGCAATTTTATCTTTTTTAATATTTCTGAAAGCACCGGCAAGCCTACCGGCAATAATTGATTGCCCTCCAGTTAATAATATATTTAAGATATCAGCAGATGTTTTTACAAGCGATAATGCTGTACGCATATCAGTTGCATTTTGTAAATAAGTATTTGAAGATGCATTCACTAAAGCACTCGACAAACTCAACACGTTTAAACCATCCAAGACTTCCACTTCAGACTTAAGTGGTAATTTTGACTTCATATGGAATAAAGAAGTATCAAAGGGCAAATCTGTCTTGAAGTTATTTGCCTTAGGTGATTTTAAAATTAATTGTTTGGGTACTGTCCAATTGCCAGCATGAATCATTAAAGATTGCTCAGCTGACATACACCACTGATTTTTGTACTTATAATTCAAATACTGAGCACAAAACTTCCAATAAGAACTATACCAAGAAGTACTATCCCCTTCATTATTTTCTGGCGATGAAATAATAAACCACCCGGAATAAACCTCACTGATGAACCCATTCTTCAAAAGCCGATCCTTATGCGTTCTGGTTAACTCACTACGTTTTATAGCAATATTACCTTGGTCTTGTAGGCCTTTCAAAATCTCAAGAGAAGCGGCTAGTTTTTCAGATGGGGTTGCCATACAAACATTTTAAATATTATAAATTCTTGTTGTAGCAAAATTATAATATTGTGTTGTACCTAAATTATAATATCTTGCCGTACCAAATTTATAATATCCTGCTAATATTAGCAAATAAAAATCCAATGCGCACAAAACTGCGCACAGGTTTAATAGTTTTAAATCATCTTCAAACGCCTTTAAAATGCTTTTTTGAGGGAAAATCTGACTTTAATGATGATTTAGAGTGATCTACGGTGATTTAAAGTGATTTCTTGTCGAATGGACCA
>SXGR01117927.1_pt1 | contig 45330 bp, 63 predicted proteins | sample 3174711 | NCBI WGS metagenome assembly SXGR01 (sample SAMN11356860, study PRJNA531348) | freshwater metagenome | isolation source: freshwater sample F1-60 | place: China: Fuxian Lake, Yuxi | collected 2017-12-25
CAAAGTCGTTATTCAAAATATGAAAATTATCAGTTTAAGTCTTCTGGACCAAACACATCAAAAAACACTAGCAGTTTTCTGAGAATCTTTATTAATTATCAATCCATATTATTTTTGAATTTCAATGAGCACGACAACTGGTACATTGAGCATTTTATTGCTAGTTGATCTAGTGCTGTAATGCATGCTCTGAATTTTCACACATTAAAATTATGGAGATAGATTTGATTGAATAAAATGGAAACAATGACTGGCGCCAAAGCCTTGATGGTTGCTATGGAAAAAGAAGGCGTCAAAGAAGTATTTGGCTTGCCTGGAGGTGCAAACCTTCCAATGTATGATGAATTTGCTAGATGTAATATTCGACATATTTTGGTTAGACATGAACAGTCTGCAGCACATATGGCAGATGGATTTGGACGAGTTAGCAGAAAACCCGGTGTCTGTTTTGCTACATCTGGACCTGGTGCTACTAATATTTTAACTGGAATTGCTACTGCACAAGCTGACTCTTCTCCAATGATTGCAGTTACTGGTCAAGTCCCAGTAGCAATGATTGGAAAAGATGCATTTCAAGAAAGTGATATTATTGGAATGGCAAACCCTGTTGTGAAATATGCGTTTCAACCTAGATCTCCTGATGAAATTCCAGGAGTAATTAGAAAAGGGTTTTACATTGCAGAAACTGGTAGGCCTGGACCTGTTCTCATTGATATCCCAAAAGATGTACAGCAAAAAGAAGCCAATATGATTTTTCCAGATGAATTCAAAATTCGTGGATATCATCCATGGACTGATCCTGACATTGTACATGTTGAAAGAGCAATTGATATGTTGCTTAGTTCAGAAAGACCAATTATCTTAGCTGGAGGTGGAACAATTATTTCATCTGCCTTTGCAGAATTACAATCTATAGCTGAATTGCTTATGATTCCAGTTGTTACTACTTTCAAAGGAAAAGGTGCATTTCCAGAAAATCATCCATTATCATTGGGACCAATTGGAATGCATGGTCATGCTGAGGCAAATAAGATGATGACTGAAGCTGACTGTGTATTAGCAATAGGTACACGATTCTCTGATAGATCTGTTGGAACATTTGAAGCATTTGAAAAGCGATTAAAAATTATCCATATGGACGTGGATCCGGCTGAAATTGGTAAAAATCAAACTACATCTGTTGCAGTAGTTGGAGATGTACGTGCATCACTTAGAATAATGGTAAAGATGCTTTTACAAAAAGCAATTAAAAGAAATGAAGAAAATACTTGGATTAAACATGTAAAAGAAACTAAAGAATACTGGAAAGAAAATTTGAAAGTACATCCCGGTGAAATGGGTGCAGCAAAAATCTTGAGAAAACTAAGAGAAGTATTACCTCATGAATCGATTGTAACTACTGAAGTAGGTCAACACCAAATGTGGGCATCTTTATTTTACGATGTAATCCAACCTGGTACTTTCTTTAGTTCTACTGGACTTGGAACTATGGGATGGGGATTTCCAGCTGCAATCGGTGCCAAAGTAGCTAGACCTGATGTTCCCGTAGTGGACATTGCAGGAGATGGCAGTTTTAGTATGACCGAAAATTCTCTTGCAACTGCAGTGTTGGAAGATATTCCTGTAATTGTATTTCTCTTAAATAATTTTACGTTGGGAATGGTTGCACAATGGCAAAGAACTTTCTATAATCGAAGAATGATAGGAGTTGATCAAGGAAAATGTCCTGATTATGTAAAACTAGCAGAATCCTATGGAGCTCAGGGAATCCGTGCACAATCCATGGATGAACTTGATAAAGCAATTAAAACAGCATTAAACAGCGATGTTGCAACCGTGATTGATATTCCAATTGATCCTGAAGAAGATGTATTGCCATTTGTAGCTCCGGGAACTTCTCTTGCGGATATGATTTTACCTTCATAGTGATTATCATGTGGGCTATTCTTACTCTTTTAGTTGAAAATAAACCAGGAATATTGTTTAAGGTCACTCATCTTTTCAGATCCAGAAATTTCAATATTGATAGTATTTCTGTGGGCGTAACTGATAACCCTGAATACTCTAGAATGACTATTACCACATATGGGGATGAAAAACAAGTCGAACAAATAGTAAAACAACTCGATAAAATGATTGACACTATAGAAGTAAAGCACTTAGATGAGCACAAAACAGTGTATCGCGAACTAAGTATTTTTAAGATTAAACTAAGTAATGCTAATGATAGCATGGAAGTAAACAAATTAGCTAATGCATATGGTGGCAAAATACACGATGTACGAAAAGATTCGATAATGGTAGAATTAACTGCAACTCCTGATCAAATCAGAGCTTTTGAAGAATTGGCAAAACCGTTTGGAATAATTGAAGTTGCAAGGACTGGTGTAGCTGCGTTGCAAAGGAGCGGAGCATGAGAATTAGGATTTTTGATACAACGCTAAGGGATGGCGAACAAACACCTGGTATTTCACTATCTCCAGATCAAAAACTTGCTATTGCAAAAAAACTTGATATTTTAGGTGTCGATGCAATTGAAGCTGGATTTCCAGTAATTTCTGACGGCGAATTCAAAGCTGTAAAAATGATTTCAAGTGAAGGTTTGTCTGCCGATATATGTGGATTGGCTAGAACTAATAAAAAAGACATAGACGCTGCAGTTGATGCAGGATTAAACTACATTCACACCTTTATTGCAACTTCTGATATTCATTTGGAGTATAAACTCAAAATGACTAGGGAGCAAGCACTTGCAAAAGCAATAGATGCAGTCGAATATGGAAAATCTCGAGGATTACAAGTGGAATTTTCTGCAGAAGATGCAACAAGAACTGACCGGAGTTTTCTTAAACATGTATTTGGTGAAGTTGCAAAAGCTGGTGCAGATAGAATAGATATCCCTGATACCGTTGGTTATGCAACCCCTGAATATATGGCCGAGATAACTAAAGATGCAATTGAGGCTACAAAACTTCCAATCAGTGTTCACTGTCATAATGATTTTGGATTGGCCGTAGCTAATGCATTATCTGGAATAAGGGCAGGTGCTCAATGTGCTCACGTTACAGTCAATGGAATTGGTGAAAGAGCAGGCAATGCTTCATTGGAAGAATTTGTCATGGCGTTAAAATGCTTGCCTTATGATCAAAAATATGAAACTGGAATTAAATCTGAATTACTCTATGAAACATCAAGATTCATATCAAAAACTGTAGGTGTTCAGGTTCAACCAAACAAAGCAATTGTAGGTGATAATGCATTTGGCCACGAATCTGGAATTCACACACATGGAATATTGAGTAATCCATTAACCTATGAACCAATTAGTCCTGAGTTAGTTGGAAGAAAGAGATGGCTTCAAGTTGGAAAACATGCAGGAATTCATGGCATGAATGCAATGCTTTCTGAATATGGAATACATCCAACAGATGATCAGGCAAAACAAATTCTTGATAAAGTGAAAATTATAGGTGATCAAGGTAAACAAATTACCGATGTTGAGTTACTTTCTATTGCAAGTAATATTTTAGGTGAAAAAGGAATTAAACGAATTGTTCAATTGACTGGTTTTTCAGTATCTACTGGAATTGGAACAATGCCTTATGCATTTGTCAAATTAAACATAGATGGTAAGGACTTTATCGGAACCGATTACGGTGTAGGTCCAGTCGATGCAGCATTAAACGCAATTCAAAAAATCACTGGACAAATATCTGAACTTAGAATCAAAGACTATGGCTTAGCATCAATATCTGGTGGTTCCACTGCATTATGTGAAGTAACAATTAGAGTTGAGGATGCACAAGGAAACAGTGTATCTGCAAAATCTATAGGTGAAGATATTGTTACTACCAGTGTTCAAGCAGTAATTGATGGCATTAATAGAATCATGCTCAAAAAAATGCTAAATCAGAAGCAATTAAGCTAAATCCTAAAATTCCCTTATTGTAAAATTCAGGCATGTATAGAATTTCTCTAATTACAGGAGACGGCATAGGACCAGAACTCTCAAATTCTGCAATATCTATTTTGAATGCTATTAATGACAAACTTGATTTGAAATTTGATATTACGAAATTACAGGCAGGGGATACCGCATTAAAGGAAACTGGAAAGGCGCTTCCTGACGAAACTATATCTACAATTAAAAAATCTGATGCTTGTTTAAAGGCACCAGTTGGTGAGAGTGCAGCTGATGTGATTGTTGTATTGAGACGTATGCTTGATCTTTATGCAAATATTCGACCTGCAAAATCATATCCCCACATGCCTGCATTAAGGGATGATATTGACATGGTAATTGTTCGTGAGAATACCGAGGATCTTTATACTGGCAAAGAATTTAGCTTGGGTGATTCAGCTGTTGCATTGAGAATTATTTCAGAGTATGCCTCAAAAAGAATTGCAAAATATGCATTTGAAACTGCAAAGCAACGTAACTCTATGAAAAAAGTAACATGTGTTCATAAATCAAATGTGATGCGACTTACCGATGGATTATTTGCAAAATCTTGTGGTGAAGTAGCAAAAAACTATCCAGATATTTTATTTGAACAAATGTATGTTGATGCATGTGCTATGAATCTAATTCGTCAACCTGAAAAATTTGATGTCATTGTTACTACTAATTTGTTTGGTGATATTTTATCTGATGAGTCCTCGCAAGTTGTAGGGGGGTTGGGTATGGCACCGGCTGCTAACATTGGTGATAATTTTGCATTGTTTGAACCAGTTCATGGTGCAGCATTTGATATTGCTGGACGAAACATTGCAAATCCATCCTCTTTTCTACTATCTATCAAAATGATGCTTGATTGGCTTGGAGCAAAACATAATGATCAAAAATGTATTACTGTAGGTCAAAAACTAGAATCTACTATTTTTGATTTGGTAAAAAGTGGTGCCAAAACCAAAGATATTGGTGGAGACAAGTCTACATCAGAATTTACAAAAGAAATTACTAATATGCTCTAAAAATTAAGAAATTCTTTGAATGTATTCTTCATGAATTCTTTTCTGAGTTTTTATCATCCACAAAAATGCCTGATAATTTTCATCCATAGAAAATAATTCTATTTTTGATTATCTTCTCAAATGTGTAAATAATTTGATCATGTTGTTGGCATTTTTTTAAAAACATTTGTTTGATTTAGGCATGTTTTCCAGTATCGTTATTCAATAATGATGATTTTATGACAATCATCTGATCTGATGTCATTGGATTTATCTGTTTTAGAAGAAATTCCCAATTTTTATTAATCGTGTCTTGTAACATATTACATGGTTGTTTGTTGCATTTGTAAAATAAATCAAAGCACATTAAAAATTACAGACGGTAATCCAAAATACAAAGGAAAGCCAATTTGTAAGGAATGTCATGAATATAGAAAGCTCTTAAAGGAAACCAAATAATCTAATTGGGTTCTTTGGTTTTATTTTTATTTGCCCACTCCTCATACATTTTGATTAATTCATCTACATCCTTTCCATTTTCAGAGTATGTGACTATTACCCCAAATGTTCCTTTGTTATCATGGCCTCTTGCAAAATAACCCCAAAAAGTATCTGGTAACTTTTGAAAGCTATTGGAATCATGTGATACCCCAATAAGATTATTCCCTATGACTTCAACTACTTTTTTTGCGTCTGTTTGTTCTATCATGCAAATTCATTATTTCTTTTATAATAAAAATCTGAATTGATTTATGGGCTTAATCTATCCGGATCTCTTGGATAAAGCACAACTTCTCTTACATTATCTATTCCGATAAGAGTAGTCATTAATCTGTCCAAACCCATCCCCCAACCAGAGTGAGGAGGCATTCCCCAATCAAATGTCTGAAGGTGGTCTGCAAACTGTGTTGGATCCAACCCCTGTTCTTTGAGTCTTGCTTTTAGCATCTCTGGATTATGAAGTCTAGTTCCGCCAGATGATAATTCCAGATATCCAAATTGAAGATCAAATGAGCGTGATAATTTAGGATCTTCGTCTTTCTCTCTTATGTAAAATGGTTTTAATTTCATTGGCCAGTCAGTGAGGAAATAAAATCCCGGATGATTTTTTCCAATTATTCTTAAATGTGAATCAAGCAAGTCATCTCCAAATTCTACTTTTTCACCCTCTTTTTTTAATTCGTCAATTACCTGTGTGTATGTTACTCTTTCAAATGGGTATTTTGGAACTTGAATTGTATGTCCTATGTTTTCTTGTTCTTTTTTACATTTTTCTGATGCAACTTTGTACACTTCAATTACAAGTGATTCTAAAATATTCATCACATCGTTATAATCCATAAATGCAGCTTCGATGTCTATGCTTGTAAATTCGCTAAGATGACGACCTGTATGTGAATTTTCTGCTCTGTAAAAATTAGAAATTTCATAAACTCTCTCTAGTCCTATTGTCATCTGCTCTTTGTATAATTGTGGACTCTGAGCAAGATATGCTGTTTTGCCAAAATAGTCTAATGAAAATAAATTTGCACCTCCTTCGCTTGCACTGCCAATGATTTTTGGGGTTGTAATTTCAATGAATTTTTTTTCTGCTAATGTTTTACGTAATGTTTCCAATACATAATGTCGTAATTTGAATATTGATGCTGTTTTTTGGTTTCTCATATCCAATGCACGATGATTTAATCTGGTGTCGATATTGCTTTCAACTCTTCCAATTGGATCCACAGGTAACGGGTGTACTGCCTTTGCAAGTACTTCTATTTCATCTGCTTTTATCTCAAAATCAAAATCACGTGCTTTTGTTTCTTGTACGATTCCTCTTACGCTAATTACACTTTGTCGGTTTATCTCTTCTAGATTATCATTTAATTCCCCTTTTACTATTATTTGAGAAATTCCTGAAACATCCCGTAATGTAATAAATGTCATTTTTCCTAATTTTCGGAGATCTTCTACCCATCCTCCCAATACCACTTCTTTTCCGATAATGCCTGCGTTTAATTCTGAAATATCATGAGTTTTAACAAATACCACTTATCTTTCACCCTCTTTTTTCTTCAAATTCTATCTCAATGTCAAGGTTTCGGGCATTCTTGACAATTTGGATAACTTTGTTTGTATCAATTGGAAATCTAGGGGTCCATTTTCCAGAAACCACTGCTTTTGTTTTTTGTATTCCACCTGGAGCCCAAACTGAATTAATTGACAAAATCTTTGTTGGAAATAACAGATCTTCTATGAATCTTTTGTCGTTTTCATCAGCTTCTACTAGCCATATTTTTCCTTGAAATTGATCCTGAAGTAATCTGTAAAGTACACGACTCTGTCTTATTGCCATGATGTCGTTTTTGGCCAAAGCCAACACATAGTTTCCATTGAATTCCTTACATGAATAAAGTGTAAATCTGTCAATTATTTGATTTGACTTTGCCAACTGAGCAAGTTTGATTGATGCATCAACATCTGCCTTTGTAATGCTTCCAGATTCTACTTTACTTTCGCATTTTGGGCAAAGTACAGCATTTTTTGCATCAAAATTACATATTGGCAATTTCATTTGAATCGATTTTTTACATTCTGTAAAGTTGTTTATATCCCTTAGTGCAAAACAAAAATTCTAGTTTGGATCTACTAAATACATGGTCTTAATTGTAAACGGGCTTTCTGCTCAGTACCATACATCAAAGGGTCCTGTATATGCAGTAGATGACGTAGACTTTGATTTGAATGATGGTGAGTCTATAGGTATTGCCGGAGAAAGCGCGTGTGGTAAAAGTACTTTAGGTCTTTCCATAATCAGGATGCTTTTAGGAGGTAAATCAAACGGTAAGATCCTATTTGATGATCGTTCTATACTGGATATTTCAGAATCTGAATTTACTGAGAAATTTAGATGGAAAAAGATCTCAATGATATTTCAGGGAGCAATGAATTCCCTTGACCCTGTCTTTACTGTAAAAGAGCAATTTGTTGAAATTTTAAAACAACATAATTTCAACGGTGATCTCGATGATGTGATTTTAACTGCAATTCGTTCTGTCAGTTTAGATGATATTGTTTTAAAGAAATATCCTCACGAGCTCAGTGGTGGAATGAAACAAAGAGTGGTAATTGCTATGGCATTGCTACTTAGACCAAAGTTTGTTATTGCAGATGAACCTACAACTGCCCTTGATGTTTTAATTCAGGCTCAAATTGTCAATCTCTTAAAAAAACTCAAAAAAGATGGCATGTCTTTTATGCTGATTACTCATGATCTAGCGGTTTTATCTGAAATTGCTGATAAAATCGGTATAATGTATGGCGGACATATGGTTGAATTTGGCTCTTCACATGAAATTTACAAAAACCCAAAGCACCCTTATACGCAGGGACTCTTAGAATCAATCCCAAAATTAAAAGGAAATATTCCTAAATACATCAAAGGAATTCCTCCTAGCCTTTTGGAATCTCCAACACAATGTCGTTTCATTGAAAGATGCCCGCTTGCTATGGAAAAATGTAAAACAATTCCACCAAAATTTAAAACAAAAACTGGATATGTCCGATGTTGGATATATGATGAATTGTGATTACTTTTTTGATTTCAGATACTCATTTTCAATTTTTTTAAGATACACTTCCTGAATTTTTGATATTTCTCTCTCTGTGGTATTTTTACAAATCATTTTTGCATATTTTATCAAGTCCTGTTGAACTCCTTTCATTTCAAATTCTTCTATTCTCTGAAATGATTCATGTTGAAATTTTATGGTGTTTCTGATCTCATTACTGAGTTCCTCGATTTTCATTTCCTTGTATTCTTTTAAAACTAAATCTCTTGTGTTTATTATATTGATGAAATTCTTTATCTCTTCCACCCCCTCCATATTTTCTTGAATTAATTATTCTAAAGTTAAGGTTTGCTACAGTATTTTTCTGCTATGCAATGGTTTGTTCTACAAGTTCTAACTCTGACTGAATTAATTTTGCTGTAGTTATGTTTGATGTGTTTATGCTTGCGCGTATTTTTTTACAATTGGCAAGCAGGAATCAATTATTCTTAACATTTCTGAACGAATCACTTTTTTATCTATTGATATCCAAACACGAACTTTTTTAATTGCAAATGATATTGTTTGAACTTTTTTTCTTTCTTCCCAAACAAATTCTATTTCTCCAAGGTTTTTGTCAAAGAATTCTTCAAGATCTGTTTTTATGGCAATATGTGAAAATTGATACTGTGTATTTTTTGCATCTAAAAGTGGTTTTAATTCTGGTCTTCTCTTGTATGCCAAAAGTTCGCCACCTTTTCCAACGACGCCTACAAATCTAATGTATGGGCTAATCCCTGATATTTCATCACAGATTTTTGGGTACTCTTTTTTGATCATTTGTTTTAGTTGTAAAAAGATGATATTTTAATGATTATGTGATAATCTTTGTTCCCAACTCACTCTTCGCTTTTATTAAATAATGCCTGATAGTTGATTGATTTGTGGATTTTGCAGCCCTATTTCCATTTTCTCCGGAAGTTGGATATCTTGGCTTAGGACTAGTAAATTTTTTTGGCTCTCTAATTCCGTTTATTCCATTACCTGGATTTCTTTTACTTGCTTCGATGTCTGTGGGTGATCAATTCAATTTACATGTTCTAGCATTACTTTCTGCATTAACTGCAACTGCTGCAAAACAAATTATCTTCTATGTTAGTTATGAGGGTCGTCATATGCTAAATGAAAAAACAAGAAAGAGAATGCGCCCATTTGAGAGATTAGTAAAACGATATGGTGCGGCTGCCGCATTTTTTGCTGCTGCAACACCAATCCCTGATGATTTGATCTATGTGCCGTTAGGTTTGGCAAAATATAACCCAAAAAGATTTTTCATTGCTACACTTGCTGGTAAGATTGTTCTTAGTTATTCTATTGTTCTTATTTCTCACCATCTTGGTATGTCTTTGATAGAACCATTTCTTGAGAATGTAAATGATGTAACTACTGTGTATGTTGGAATCATAATCTTTGGTGCAATGATGACTGCAGTTGTTGTTTTACTTTTAAGATTGGATTGGCAAAGAATCTTGGGAAGATTTGCACCATGGACATTAGATGAAAACAACGACAAATAACTCTTGATTTTATTTTACTGATATTTTAAAATTCCATAATCTGTCTGTAGCATTTTTTATTCCAATTCTTGGACTGGCGATTATCTCTCCATGTTTTTTTACTCCATCCATGATGAAAAGTTTTGAATCTGTAGTCAAGTCTATCCCATAATGTTCTTTTGTGATTCCCAATGCTTGTGTTAATTTTGCAGGGCCGTTAGCTAGTTTTTTTCTATCCGTGATGCCTCTGTTTTCTTCCATAATTTCTATTCCTTTTTCAGGAATGATTGCACGAATCAAAACTGCACCTGCTTGAAATTTTGAATTTCTTGCGACTACATTAAAACAATAATGCATCCCATATGTGAAATATACATATGCCTTTCCTACTTCATCAAACATTACTTTGTTTCTCTCAGTGATTTTTCTAAATGCGTGACTTGCTGGGTCATCTGAATGTCTGTATGCCTCTGTTTCTATTATTATTCCTGAAATTTCTTTCTTACCTATCTTTCGTACAATTTTTTTACCGAGAAGACTTTTTGCAACTGTGATGGTATCACGAGAATAAAATGTTCTAGGAAGAATAGTCAATGTCTGCTAAAATCTCTTTGCCTTTTTTTAACTCTTTGATCAAATCAAATAATTTTATAATATCTTGCTTTAGAATTGCGATTAATTCTTGATTATATATTGTAGCAGCAGGATGCACTGTCAAAAAATAAAACTGCTTGTCTTTTTTTACAATCTTGCCTCTGTATTTTGTTATCTCAGACCCACCTAAAATCGAATTAAATGCAGTATTTCCTAAAATGCATATGATTTTTGGATTTATTATTGATATTTCATTTTGAAGATAGTCATGGCATGCGTCTCTTTCAGAAATCGTTGGAACCCTGTTATTTGGTGGTCTGCACTTTACAACATTTGTAATGTATATTGATTCCCTTGATATTCCAGCATCTTCTAATGCACGATTAAGTCTCTGTCCTGCAATTCCTACAAACGGCTCTCCGTTTTTATCCTCATTTCTGCCTGGTGCCTCTCCAACAAAAATTACATCTGATTGAAAATTTCCCTTCCCTGGCACTGAGTTTGTCCTTGTCTTGGATAATTCACACTTTGTGCATTTTGTTACTGTCTGTTTTATTTTTTCTAACTCTGAACTCATGTTTTAATTACTCTCTTCTACGAGTATTTGCTCTTACTGGTGTGTCATCTGTTTTTTATTAATGGTTTGATATTGCAGGCATGGTAAAATAGTATTCATCCTCAAAATTATAGTCACTACTTCCTTTTTTACGCAAAAATTCAAAATATGTCGCACAATTTGCGTAAAACTCGACATTTTTGTCATTTTCATGACCTTCTTGGCTCATTAACTATTATTGCAATAAATCCATTTTTTCAAGAGAGTGAGTGATTTTAGTTAAGAAAGTTTGTTTTCTTTAAGCAAGTCCTATTGGAGATCTTTCTGATTCTGTATTTTTTGGCAGTGTGATGCTAAATATTGTTTCTTGATGTGGTATGCTCTTGACTGAAATTCTTCCTCCATGATTCTCCATTATTCCTTTACATATTGATAATCCTAAACCACTACCTCCTTTTTCTCTTGTTAATGTTGCATCTACTTGATAAAATTTCTTGAACAGATCCCCTTGTTTCTCTATTGGAATACCAACCCCGTTGTCTTTTACATTAATTTGAATTTCATGTGGTTTGTTCTCGACGGTTATCTCAATTCTTCCTTTTTCTGATCCTACTGCAATTAGACTGTTCTTAATTAGATTTGACATGACTTGTTTTATCCTATCTGGATCATGCTCAATTGATATATCCTGAACGTTTGAAATAATTTCTGTTTTATTCTTTTGTGCTTGTGGCAAAAATGAGTTTATTACAGATGTAATTGTTTCTTTTATGTTTGCATTTTCTTTTCTCATTTTCAGCTGCCCCCATTCTAGTTTTTGTGCATCAAGCAAATCTGATATTAACGCTAATAATGTCTCTGAACTTGCTTTGATTATGTTGATTCTTTCTTTTTGCTTATCTGTTAATTTTCCTAAATGCTCGCTAAGCAAAATATCTGCATATCCTTGGATAGGAACCAATGGAGTTTTTAATTCATGAGTTATCATTGCCAGAAATTCATCTTTTGCAATCTCGGTTTTTTTGGTTTGTTCTTCTTTTTCTTTAATTGTGTTTGACATTAAGTTGAATGTGTTTACTAAATTTCCTACTTCGTCTTCTTTGGCGTATTTTATTTTTTCACCATATGATCCTTCTTTTATCCCTGAAAGCGCATCTGTGATTAGTCTTAGAGGTAATAGAGACTGTCTTATGACATAAAGTACTAAAAAGAATACCGCGATATCTATTATTAATAAAATTTGAACTATTTGCTGTTCTTGATTACCTTGGGATGATAAGACACTGTTCCATGAATTTAACAAATTATCTATATCTGAAAATAAAATCAGTTTTTCTGTATTCATTTCATTTTTTACTGAATTAAAATTTGGAGACAGTAATGCCCTTTCTTCAAGAATGCCGATTTTTGGTTGCAGTGATTCCCATAATGGGTCGAGTTTTCGTAATTCATTTGAATTCTCTCTAGGGATTGGAATTAGATCTTCGTGTTTTTCTCCTATGCTTTCTACATCAAGTTCTTTTGTTGAAACTCCTAATAATTTCCGTAGTCCCACTTCAAAACTAGTTTTCTCTTTTTTTAATCTATCTTGTGCATTTTTCTCCTCTCCTATTGAAATCAACAAAGTTAGTTGCCCTATCTCTTTTGCAGAGTTTTCTAGATCCTTGGCAATTTCTTTATGTCTGTTGTAATCTCTTCCCAAATCTGAAAATTCTTTTGATAATTCATTTGCTGATAAAATTAAATCACTATTTTTTTGCAGCACATAATTCATTGCATTTGTTGCCTCTTTATCAAAAACTGATGTTTTTTCCACATTTGCTATTTTTTCTTTATATACATTCCATGATGTTAATACTTTATTATAATTTGATGATACTTGAGAAGGGACTTTTTTGATTGTCTGTCCTTCTAATGACCCTCCTTTTTCTAACATGGAGATAACTGAATCCGTGTTTTTTATTTTTTTATTTAGTTCGTCCTTGTCATCTGCATTACCGTTTGCAACTGATATCGATAACCCTGCAATAGATTCTACCTGTACTTTAAGATCTCCTGTTTTGATTATTGAAAATGATTCAGAGTTGTCTGTCTCTTCTGACTGGTAAAGCAAAGTCAAATTGATGATTGCAGCTATAATCAGAATTAATACTAGCAGGTATGTCTTGCTTATAATCTTCACATTATCTGAAACCTAGCAGAGGGTATAAAAATAATGGGTTAATTTTAACAAACTAGTTCTAATGTCTGATGAATTTCTCAAAATTGCAACTGCTGAAATCAATGATGAAATCTTAGAGATTCAAAATATCTTAAATTCTTGCCATGATGCTCTTGATGTCTCTGCAAATGCCGAAAAAATCCAAAAATCCACTCATAAAATCAAAGGATTGGCACCAATGATGGGAAAAGATGATTTGGGGAATCTATCTTCTTTACTTGATTCTGTACTAAAAAAGATCATAGATGGTGCTATTGTAGATGACTTGTTTGACTCTATGAAAGACTCAGTCAATGAAATGAAAAATTCAATGATTTACTCTGATTATAATTTAGATGCCATAAAACAAAGGATTCTTCGAATCTCTTCTAATCTTTCTTGATCCATATTTTTAATTATGTGGGATCTAAGATGATTTGATGGCAAACATTATGATTGCAGATGATTCTGATGCAATCCGACTAGTTCTAAAAGATATTTTGTCCATTGGTGATCACACTGTATTGGGAGAGGTAATAGATGGCGCAGAAGCTGTGACAGTATTTTCACAACTAAACCCTGACTTGTTGCTTTTAGATCTAGCCATGCCAAAAAAAGACGGTCTTACTGTTATCAAAGAAATTATTGCGCAACACCCAACTGCTAAGATTATCCTGATCACTGCCAGCGATGATCAAAAAATCATCCAAGCTTGTTTGGATTCAGGTGCTACATCTTATATCTCAAAACCATTTGATTTTAACAACGTCTTAAAATCAATTTCAGATATTTTGGCAAAGTAATTTAGGGTCTAGATCTGATTATAACTTGATAGAAAATTTGTCAAAGATTGTAGTTGATACTAGTATCATAATTAATGGACAACTAATTGCCCAAATTGAATCTGGGCATATAAAAAATTCTGACATTATTATTCCTCAGGCAGTTCTTGATGAACTGCAATCTCAAGCGTCCCAGAAAAAAGAACAGGGGTTTATTGGACTAGACGGAATAAAAAAACTAAAAGAGATGTCCAATAATTTTGGGTTAGTCATATCTATCAAGGGACTTCATCCCACATCTGAAGACATTCGTATGGCAGGTACTGGCAGAATTGACGCAATAATTAAGGATATGGCAAAACAAAATCAGGCGATTCTTTACACTTCTGATAATGTTCAACATCTAGTGGCACAAGCAGAGGGGCTGGAATCGGTGTTTGTAAAACCAGTTTCTAAAAACATTGTCATGGAATTTTTAAAGTTTTTTGATTCTGAAACAATGAGTGTGCATCTCAAAGAAAACATGCCACCAATGGCAAAAAAAGGAAAACCTGGTTCTTTTATTCTTACAAAATTAGATGATGAAATTCTAACAAAAGAATATCTGCAATTCATATCCTCTCAAATTTTGGAGACTACCACGATTTTTGATTCAAGTACTGTGGAAATCTCAAAAAATGGTGCTTCTGTAATTCAGTACAATGATTACCGAATCGCAATTACACATCCTCCTTTTTCTGAAGCATTTGAAATCACAATAGTTCACCCTATTGTAAAATTGACACTTGATGATTATGAAATATCTGATGAATTAATGAAGAGATTTTCTGACAGGGCTGAGGGAATCATAATATCTGGCCCTCCAGGTTCTGGAAAAAGTACTCTTGCATCAAGTCTTGCAAATTTTTATCACAACACAGGAAAAATTGTAAAAACATTTGAATCTCCACGGGATTTGCAAGTGGATCCTGGAATCACACAATATACAAAACTGGATGGCAGCTTTGATAACAGCGCTGATATTTTATTATTAGTTCGCCCTGATTATACAATTTTTGATGAAGTAAGAAGAAAAGAGGACTTTCGTACGTTTGCTGATCTAAGACTTACTGGCGTTGGGATGGTCGGCGTCATCCATGCAAATTCACCTCTTGATGCAATTCAACGCTTTATTGGAAAAATTGAGCTTGGAATAATTCCAAATGTGATAGATACCGTAGTCTTTGTCAAAGATGGACATATTGGTAAAATCTATGACTTGGAACTTGTAGTAAAAGTTCCAACCGGAATGACTGAATCTGATTTGGCAAGGCCGGTAATTGAGATTAGAAATTTTGCAGACAATGTACTTGAACATGAAATCTATACTTTTGGTGAAGAAAACGTTATAGTTCCAGTCTCAAAAAGGACACAAAAAGTTGGAATTGAAAAACTTGCAGAAGACAAAATACGTGATATCTTTAGGAAATTTGATCCCCGAGTGGAAGTCGAAATACTATCCGATAATAGAGCAAAGGTCATAGTTGACAAGCAATCAATGGCATCAATTATTGGAAAAGGTGGCTCTAACATAAACGAGATTGAAAAGTTACTTAAAATTCACATTGATGTTGTTGAAAAAAATTCTCGCTCTCATTCTTCCAATACCTCAAATGAACTGCCTTTTACTTTTTCAGAATCCAAAACTGCGTTATTGCTAAATGTTGGCAGAGAATTTTCCTCAATGCATGCAGACATCTATGTACATGACACATATGTCACATCTGTAAGAATTGGCAAAAAAGGTGAGATACTAATTCCTAAACGCTCTGATGCTTCAAGAACTATCACAAAACTTGCATCGTCTCAAAATGATATTCAAATACAACTCAAGGATTTTTAAAACTCTCTATCACTTTAGGATTTGATTTTAGAAATGTAATGAATTTTCTTAACTGCTTGATTGTTTTGGGATTTAGGTGATGCTCTATTCCTTCTGCATCCTTGTTTGCAGTTTCATGACCTATTCCTAAAATCTCAAAAAATTCTAACAAGATTCCATGGTTTTGTCTTATCTCGTAAGCTACCTGCATGCCTTTCTCTGTTAAATTAATCCCATGATATTTTTCATATTCTAATAGCTTGTTTTCCTCCAATCTTTGTAGCATCTTTGTAACACTTGGTGCACTCACATTCATGTACCGTGAAATGTCAAGCGTTGTGGCATATCCCTTTAATTCGACTAGTTCAGAAATTACTTCCAGATAGTCTTCCATTCTCGTACTGTAACTTGCTCTTTGTGATTCATGAGCTGCCTTGATTGACTCTAGTCTCTTGGAATTTTTTATCATCGATGTATCTTTGTAACTATTTTGAACCTAGTATAATTGGATGTCCTTTGTTACTCTTTATTGACTTGGAAGTAACCTATATTGATCATTGAATCTTAACTAATTTTTTCTTGATGCCTAGATGTCATGGTTGACCATCTAAAGGCACGATTAGAAAAAGTACGCAAGGTTTCTGATTCCGTCAAGCGAAGAGCCTCGCTATACACGGACATGTCAAAATTTGAAGGTAAATCCACTGCCCAGTCATTGGGATGTGTGCAAAGAGCATCTGCCCCCGGCAGAAAGCTCCAAAAAATTGGATTTATTATATTCTGGATTCCGGAACCTACTGGCATTAGCAATGCAATAGGCGCCCCTATGATTTTGGCTGGAAGATTTCTTGATAAAAAATACAATGGTGCAACCATTCATGATATAGGTCATGAGACAAAACGTACAATTTCAACTATGAATGATTTTAAAAATACTGTAATGTAACTAATTCTAAATGTGAATATTAAAACTTACTTTCCAAAAAACTCGCCCCATTGACTTCCTAGTTTCTCTATAATTCTAAATGCCAACCTGTCAATATTGACATTAGGCTCTGCCACAATCATTATCACTTTTTCATAAATTGGAAAACTCATTATCACAACATGTTCCCTACGTGATGCAGAATATTTGACACGTCCCAACTCTGTATCATATATTTTTCTTTTTGAAACTCTTGCTGCCAATTCCTTGCAAACTACATCATGTTGCTCTTCTGACAATCTTGGGTCTATGCCTTGATTGTATCCACCAGCTAGCAGTTTTCCAAACTCATCTAACAGTCCTGCAAATCGTACTTCATCATCTTCTAACAACTCTTGACATCTTTTTTCATAATCTTTTACATTGATTTCTGTCATGCTTTATTCTAATTGTTATGTTGTCTCTATATTTCTACTATGATGTATTCTTGTTTCTCAAACACCGAGGGTTTAAAAGAATGAATCTGCTATTTAGTGCAAATTATGAACATACAATCTATAAGAAATATTGATTCTTTGTGGAGAAAAATCATTTCTACAAAATCTAAAATACAAATCTCTGATCTGGATGAAGACTCTGAAATTCTAACGATATCTAATATTGGAATTACTGATTTGGGTATGGGCGCAGTAATCCTCAAAACAAGTGACGGAAAAGAATTTCCAATCTCTGCATTTTCAGTCGATGTTGCAAAACACATATCTGATTTTCAAGAGGGTAAACGCAGCGAAATTCCATCAATGTACAACATGATAGAGCAGATCTGTGAGGAATCTGGACTGTTTCTAGTCAAAGTTCGAATCTATGACTCTGGTGAAGCACTAAGGGCCAATCTGTATTTCACTGGAAAAAAAGAAATGATTCTAAGAAACCACAGGGCATCAGATGCAATAGTGCTTGCTACATTTTACAGCATCCCAATACTGATCAAAAAAAGCCTTCTTCAGCATAGCCTGCAAATCAACTCAAAGCAATAACTTCTTTTTTCTAAGACTCGTATTGTTTTTTAGATAACTCTAATGTGTCGTTTATTCTGTTTCTGATGTATTTATTTTGTTTTTCTGAGAGCGATTTTATGTCCTCCCCTTTTGCAAGTATGATTCCTGATAATCTGAACTCATACTGATTTCTTATTTGTCCTTCCATTCCACCTTCAATAATTTTACCGTCTTCCAACAGTTGTCCCCTGTGTTCTAAAACATAATTCTCAAGCGAATTCTCAACTTTGTCACAAATCTCCTTTAACATATCATCAGTTATCATACTGATAAAACATCGTTCATTTCTGAAAAGTCTTTTGATTTTAAATTTTGATTTTTAGATTATCTTGAGAATATTTTTTTGCCTTGGAATCTATGCCTATATACAACTAGACTGGAAATATTCTGTTGAGTTTAACTGTAGCTCAGAAAAAAATCGCCATTGGCTCATTTCTTGGATGGTCTTTGGATGGATACGACATTGTGTTGATGCTTTTAGTTATTCCTTCAATCAGCCAACTATTTTTTCCATCACAGGATCCTGTGTTTAGTATACTTGCAACATTTGCGTCGTATACTGTTACCTTGATAATGAGACCTCTCGGGTCTGTAATTTTTGGAATTTATGGTGATAAGTTCGGCCGAAAAAAATCCATGATCATAACAATAATGGGATTCTCTGTTGCAACATTTGCAGTAGGATTGTTGCCAACATATGCTATGGTGGGAGTATTGGCACCAGTTTTATTGATAATGGTGAGACTTATCCAAGGAATCTTTGCTGGTGGAGAGTGGGGCAGCGGTGCAGTGTTGACAATTGAAAGTGTTCCAAAACAGAAAAGGGGCGTATTGTCTGGATTTTTGCAAAGTGGATTTTCCTTTGGATTTCTTTTGGCTGCAATTTCATATCAAATCATAACCCTTGCGTTTCCCGGCGAACTCTTTGAGGAGTTTGGATGGAGAATACTGTTTTTTACAGGAATAATTCCTGGATTTGTGGCACTTTTTGTAAGGCTTGGCATGGATGAATCTCCCCTTTGGATAAAAAAGAGCAAGGAAGGACTGGAAAAGATTTCCCTAAAAAGTATTGTTTTTGGAAAACTATACCGAAAAGAGTTTTTGTTATGTGCTGCAATAATGACTGGCCTTGTCTACATGTATCATGGCTCGATTAGTATACTGCCAACCTACTTGGAGCAATTTGGCAATTTTGAGAAATCACAAATAGCACTAATCATGATTTATGCAACTGCCTCGTCTTGGATAGGAATGATAATTACAGGTTGGCTGTCACAAAAGATTGGCAGAAAAAAATCAATGCTTGTCTTTGTATTTTCATCCGTCATTGTTTCAATCCCTCTTGCAGGTGCAATTTTAGATAATACATACGGGATGATTTTGTATGTTGTGGTATTTGCATTTGTTATATCCACTGCATCCGGACCGATACCTGCATATTTTTCAGAAAGATTTCCTACACAAATAAGAAACAGTGCTGCAGGATTTTCATATAACGCGGGACTGATCTTCGGTTCTTGGTCTCCACTAATTGCATTATACTTTATGTCAAATGTCTCAAAACAAATGATTCCTGTGGCACTTGGAATCAATGTTATGATAGGTGCAGCAATTCTAATAATTCCAACATTACTTAGCAGAGAGACAAAAGATGTTGATCTTTGAAATACTAGTTTAGAAATGCAATTGCCTTGATAATGTCTGTCTTGCTTAGAATTCCAATTAACGTCCCATTTGATGAAAGTACTCCTACACCGTTTATTTTATTTTCTACAAGAACTTTGCATGCCTTTGTCAGATCATCATCATAGTTTACTGTAAGAATTTCATCTTTCATAATTTGGCTTGCTTTGATTGTACCTCCAAATCCTTCCTTTGAGACAAATCCTTTTCGAGGAAATACAACCGGTATTGATGGATTGCTGTCATCTACTATTTCTTTTTGATTTCCTACCGTTAGTGACAATCTAAACAAATCGCTAAATGATAAAATTCCTATAGGTGTCTCTTCATGGTTTCTTAAAATCAGGCGTGAAATCTTATCATTTACCATCTTTGATACGATGCTGTACAGAGGTGAATCTGCATATGCCCATGCATAATATGGCGACATGTATTCTCCAACTGTCTTTTTACCTGGCTGAGTTTTTGCAAAATATTCTATCAGGTCGGTCTTTGTTATTATTCCAACAATCTTATCTTGCTGTGTTATTGCAAGTGATCCAATTCCGTTTTCAATCATCTTTTTTGCACAGCTTTTGATGCCTGTGGATTCTGAAACAGACAAAACTGGTTTCATTATTTTGCTAATTGGTATCTCTTCTAGCTTTTTCTCTGACTGATCATTTAGCAAGAAAAACACCATGTCTTTTTCTGTAACTATGTCTGTTATCTTTTGATTATCTAATAGTAATATTCTTCCTATCTTCTTGTTTGACATGATTCGTATAACATCTGATATTGTAGCATCTTTGCTTAGCGTTACTGGCACTTTCATTATCTCTTCTACGGGATACAATGGTATCGAGTCATTTTATTGGATATAAAAAATATCACGTCATTATCATCACTGAAAGTTGTGATATTTGGACACACATTTTGTTAAGTAAAAATTCTCCAATACTGATTAATGAAATACATCGGACAAACCAAATTATCCCATGGGACAGTATATCACTATTCCACTGGCAGTGGAAACGTGGAATCTTGTTTTTATCCAAACCCTTGATGATTTTTTAATAGTGTCTTTTTTTGTAGGCAATGTTGCTTGCAAGCAAGATAAAGAAAAAACCTACAACTCCAATCATAATGGAGCTTGTTAGTATCCCAAATGACATAAAAAACAAAATCCTTCCAACCTTTCTTGGATTTTTTACTAGAAACGTGACTCCAATTGACATGGCACTTAAAACACTAGATATTATTCCTAAAAATACAAAAAATCCTGCCATCTCTGATAGGTCCATTTCTGTCTCATAGTTTATTGCCTCTAGTAACGGGTCCATTCTTGCCACAATAAACAATACTGGAATCATTGCAGTCAATCCGCCAATTATCGCAAGTGTTTGATACGAATTTGGTCTGGATATGACTTGTAACGGATTGTATCTTTTTGCTATTTTTATGATGTCACTGTATTCTCTTTTCTGTCTTGCCCCGCATAAATTGCAATACTTTGCCAATCGTGGAATACCTGTGCCGCAATTATTGCATTTGGCAAGTTCTGTCTTTGCATTATCTGCTACATCTTCTGTCTTTGTTTGATAGTCGATGTAAATATTTGCAAGATTGCTGACATACTGTCTGTCACTAGAATATAGTGGCTTGTCTTCTAGAATCATTCTCTTTACATGCTCTAATCTTGATGTGTCGCCGACTTGAAGATTCAATAAAATATTTACCGTATCTAAAATTGAATCTGTAAATTTTATCACAACCTTGGATTGTTCTGTGACTTTACTCACTATTAAAAAATTCCTCATCAATGATTTGAATTTGGAAGCTGACTTTTGCGGATCAACCTTTGCGTAGCCCTGCAAGTATGCAAAGGCCAGCAAACTGATGCCAACATTTGACAATAGGAAATTGTGTCAGCTTTCCAAAGTATAATACGCGTTTCTAGAATAAAAATAGATCCTTTGTTTTAGAAATGTTTTAAATTTTGAGATTCTTGTCTTTCTATGTTAGGACGACAAACATTCATGCTCAGACTTGAATCTAATATCATCTTACGTGATTCTATGATTTAATGTGGTCCTTGTGAACTGGCTTTATGATATATGAAAACAAAAAAGGCGTAACCCTCAATTGCAGAACACAGAGAGATTTCCTCTCATGGTCAGGACGTTAAACGCCTGATTGCCTTTTTTTGTTCTGCAGGGTCACGCAGTTTATTCAGTCGAAATTGATATCGACATCATATAGTGTAAGAAGTTCAACTATTTAAGATTTAACATCTAGATTTATGATCTTGTTCTTAATTCATTGTAAATTTTCATATGTTTTTTATTAAATATTATAAATATTAACTATGATATGGTATATTTACAAATATTTAAAAATAGTGTTTTATTATTTACAAATGTAATGAATTTATCCCAAATCACTTTAATATTATTTAGTCATAAGTAGTACAACGAGGAACTGTCATAATTGTTGACAGTGAGGAGAAAAGGCGAAAAAGGGTTGAAGAACTCAAAATTCGTTTTGGTTTCCTGTTCACCTCGTTGTTTTTTGAAATATTTGTATTGGTATGAAATTTGGCAAATTTATGGATGATGAACTTGGGCAATGTCCTAAATGTTTTGGAATAATCTTTAGAGAACAAGGCGAATCTGCATCTTGGTTCTGTCCTACTTGTAATTTGAAATTCAAAACAGAATGAAATTATTTTGAAATAAATGATATTTCTGAAATGAAATTTGTAATGGAATTTTTTGGCCATGTCGTGGTCAAATCCATCTGTATTTTTGACCATGTAATCTAACTTATCATAGATTTGTACTGAGATGTATGATTTGAATATGTTTTTGGTAACAATTTGCCATTTGGAACTATTCACTGGTCTATTTTATTAGTGATTTTATCTTTGATATGTTTTCTGTGTTTAATTCTATTTGTGTTCTTTTTTGACATGAATTATTACTTGGACCATTAATTCATCAACTGTTTTTGCAGTTGCAGACCCTGCACAGTCCTTACCAGCATCGGAGCAGCTAATGCTTTTTGTCATGCTAAAAGATAGTTTACCGAGTATTTTTTCTTTTTGATATGAAAACAGATTCTAAATCCATACGCTTATGTTTACCGTCGTAATAGAAAAGTATGCGAAAATCATTAGGTGATTATATGCTTGAGCAGTATTCTTTGTCAGGCACAGGCAACATCAAATGGACAAAAAAAAATCCGACAGATACTGAAAAACCAAAAAAGAAAAAGGCAGAGAAAAAAATTTCTCCTACAAACATCATTTACACGGATGACAAAATCAAACGTGTAGAAAAGATCTTCAGAATAGAAAAAGTAAACACTGAATCAAAAAAAGAAAAAGCAGGCAAGAGATTTCAGACATCTTCGGCATCTAACTTTAAAATTATACCTGGATTTAGTCGGAAAGGACGATAATCTCAAAATATATGAAAATCACTGTTTACTGGCTTTTGGTAACATGAAATACAATGTATTTTAAAAGGAAAAAATCACTACTTTCATGGCAACAAGAACACAGACTCTAATCCCTATAGCAATAGCTGCAGCAATTATTGGAATTGTCGGAGTAATGTCCATTCCAAGTGACAGCAAGCTAGAGGCAGTTGAATTTCCAAGAGGCACAATCAAAATAGATGATATTGCATTACAAGTTCAAGTTGCAGATACAGAGCCAAGACGTGTTAGGGGCTTAATGTTTCAAGACCAATTACCATACAATCAAGGAATGATCTTTGTCTTTGAGAAGGCAGGAATCTACTCGCTTTGGATGCTAAACATGCAGTTTCCATTAGATATGATCTGGTTTGATAAAGACGGTAACATTATCCACATTGAAAAAGATATTCCTCCATGCAAGACAGCACTTGAGACTATGACATGCCAGAGTATTACTCCTGATGGTGAGGCACTGTATATTTTAGAAGTGACTTCTGGGTTTGTAGACAAATTTCAGATCACAAAAGAATCCAAACTAAATATAATTTCTATTTAGAATTGCAAAACCTTATGTTATAATAATAATTCAGACAATAAAATGAACAAAAAAGTTCTCACACCTGTCATTATTGGAGTCGTTATTGCAATTATTCTAATGTCTGTATTAGTTACAATGAATCAAAAACCCATTATAACAACTGAAAAGCCCATTGCTGAAATTCCTACAAAACCAATTCCATCAAGGGAGCCAATGCCAGTCAATAACACTGCAACTCCAACAAATCAAACCACTCCAACAAATCAAACCATTCCAGCAAATGACACTATCGTGCTAATTACACCGATTAGTCTTTCATATGATTCAAACTCTGTTTTAAAATCATCACTTGCATCAAAAGGCATTTCCATGTCAAGTCCATTAAAAATCTCTGGTGGCTCTGTTGCAAAATATTGCACATTTTACAGCAATGCCGAAAAGCAAAGATCAATTGAATACTGTACATCAACTGAGCTTAAAGATTCAGATGGCAAGTTTCTTGGAAATATCCACATGGTTGGAAGTACCGATTCCCCTAATGCAGTACTTGGTGTAATCCAAATAGATCCTAACATGTCCAATATTGATTCACTCAAAACTACATACGAAACAATGGTAAAATCACTTGTCTGTGATTGCTGGCAAGACCAAAAGCCAAGTGACCTTGAATCTGTCTCATCCTGGGTTGATATTGCAAAATCTCATCACCTTGAGGCAAAGGGAATTACTAGCAGCTCCAAACTTACCGGCTTTGCTCAAAAACAACTAGTATTAGAAGTCACTACAAACACCGAAGGATATCTTTGGAAATTCATAATATCTAACTAAATCCAAGAGATGCAGATAACGTCTATGAGAGAATGTCATGATTGATCAACTATGGTTAATCCCATTGGGATTTGCAGCTGGAGTACTTGGCTCTATGATCGGTCTTGGCGGAGGGATAGTCGTCGTGCCTGTACTGACTTTTTTTGGTTTTCCACCAACTTTAGCTGCAAGTAACAGCTTGTTTGCCGCTTTTAGCAATGCAGTTGGCTCTACTGTTTCTTACTCGCGTCAAAAAAGAATAGACTACTCCCTTGGATTAAAGCTTGGATTGTTATGCATTCCTGGAACAGTGTTAGGGGCATACATCTCAAGTGATGTGACACCTGGAATATTCAAAATATTGTTTGGAGTTGTACTAGTGTCATCTGCAGTCTATATATTTTTGAGAAAAAAAATAGAGACCAAGGAAAAAAATCTTACAAAATTAATGATAGTATTTGTAATTGCTGCAAGCTTTTTTGCAGGAATTATCTCATCCTTTTTTGGAATAGGTGGAGGAATTGTCTTTGTGCCATTAATGGTGGTAGGACTTGGAATGACTATGAAAAAAGCTGCTCCAACATCACAATTCATCTTGCTATTTGCGTCATTGTCTGGAATTATTACTCACAGTATATTGGGTCATCCTGACTTTCTTCAAGCGGGACTGTTAGCTGCAGGAGCATTTGTTGGAGGAATTATTGGCGCACGACTTTCTTTGGATATTCAAGAGAGATCTTTGCAGATTCTAGTTTCTGCAATAATTATCATAGCTGCAATAAAACTATTTTTTGATTCAGTATCAGAGAATATCTTAATTGGTGGCTAATTTAGAATATCAAAGTTGGAAATTGTGAATTCTCTAATATGTTTAGCATTGGCATGAACTGTATGATCAAAAAAGAAAAAGAGATTGAAAAGGAATGGAAAAAAGTAGAACAAGAAGAAATGAAAGAAGATGATCACCAGCTAGAACTAAAAGAAAACTATGAGCAAGACGAGCAATACGAAAAATCTGAAGACTAGGCTCATCGTATAATCTCCTCAAAACTGATGATATTTTTAATATTTTACTTGTTTTTATGAATTTTTTATATCAAAATTAAAAGTATATTGCAAGAGTTAACCAAAAAGTGATTTTTTTCTACCTTTGTTTTTTAATACTATGTTTTGTATTTTGCATTTCATTGAGTCAGGGACATCTCGCGGTGTTAGCTGGAAGCCAAATAGCTCACATAAACTAGTTAGCACATTTCATTTGCCTCCGCTTTTGAGGGGGCATCATAAAATTAATCTCTGGGAAACCTATTTCATGAAATTGGCTTCTCTGTGTTCGTCACATTCTTGGAGCAGTTCTCCATAATCATTGACTGTACAGTTGCAATCAAACGTCATGATCTATTTGACTGATTATTGCATTAAATCATTACTATGAAATTATTAGATTGCCAAAACGAGTTTAGAAAATAAATGCTATCTGCATTTTATTGTAATTGCCACATATTCAGCACTACCCAAAATATTCTTGTTTTCTAATGCTAATGCCAACCCAAATAATTAGCACTAGATCAACAAGTCATACCCATCTTATATCCAACAAACACCATAATTATGCCGAGGAGAAATGCAAAAAACAAATCAAATACAAAAGAAAGCTCCAGTGCTCACATTTGTGCTGATTCTGGCAGCTGCCACTTCAGTTACGCTAGTCTTTACACTAACTCCTTGGAACTTGATTCCAACGCTTGTAACTGAAGATGTAACTGTCATTGCCGTAATAGATTATGGCTGTGTTGCAGAATCGGTAATTGGACGCTCAGTTGTAGTCTCTGAGTGTAACGCCAAACCAGGTGATGTTATCTCTGCAACCTTTTACATCCCTGCAATGGAGCTAAATGGATACTATGATAGAGTCCAAGAAAAACTAGCAATGGTTATTCCATAGACTCTATCTTTTTTTATTTATGCCAAATCAAAAACAGATTATCTCTGAAAAATAGTCTAGAAATTTTAATTACGGTGCAATTGGCATATCCATTTCAAATTCATGTATTCCGTCTGTTGCAAATATATGGTATCTCATACCTCCCACAGAATCCGGAATTGGCCATAGCATGATTAGGTGCCCACTTTTGTCTGTTTTAGTCAATACTGATTCTGAAAAACTATCTCCTGATATTGTAATCTCTACATTATGATATCCATGCCATCCGTCTCCTTCAAATATCAAATATCTCTGGTTGTAAATTTGATCAGACTTAACACTAAGAGTTGTACTGAAATCTTTGATTGTTTTATCTGGAATGTCTTCTTTCTTTCTGTCTTCAGCAAGTTTTTCAAATATCTTCTGTTGTTTTATTTCAGATATCATTACCCCTCTCTGTCTTAATTTTTCCATATTCTCAACTTTGACACATGCTGGAAGCATGTTTGCAGTTTTAATTACAAGATGGTGTGATTCTTTGCATTGAATTAGATCCAATGGTATTCCTAGTCTGAATTGCCCAAGAGGGCCTGATTTGTTAATTGTTGGTGTCTTCACCACTATCTCATGGCATGGTCTATCTCCACAAACCTTAATGTCGCGACTAGATAGTCCCTTTTTTGCCCTTTGTTCATCAATCTCTGAGCACATCTTATCTCCGCATACTTTGGGCGAGTTGATTACCTTGTATTTTTTGACCTCTATGAGTTCTGCTCCTTCAGCTTGATCAATGCTTATTGTAATCAAAATTGCAAACACTAAAACAATAACAAACAACTCTTTTTGCACAATTACTGTTACATCTGGATTGAATTTTAGGTTTGTTGTAATGTTGTCATCTTTTTTTATTTTTTAAAAGATATTTCTTGTCCATTACCTATAGGGATTGTGATTGACTGAATGTCTTTGATTTCATTAATGTGTTCCAGATATTTTTTTATGTGTTTTTTGAATTTTCTTGGAAAGATGATATTATCTGCAGCGATTATGCCGCCTTTTTTTAGCATTGGCAAGCAGATGTCAAAATAAAACGGATACACTTCTTTGTCTGCATCAATAAATATAAAATCAAAACTCTCTTTGGTTCTTTTGGATTTGCCTAGTTGAATCAGTATGTCTTTTGCTATGCCTTCTTTGATCTCTATCATATCTGATACACCTGCTTTTTGAAAGTTCTTTTTTGCAAATTTGATTTTCTTTAGGTTTTTTTCTACTGTGATTATCTTTGATTTTTTACCAATGGCACTTGCAAACCATAATGTAGAGTAACCAAAAGACGTGCCAATCTCTAGTATCTTTTTGGGTTTTTGTATTTTGAGAAGCGTATTGTAAAATATTCCTGTATCTCTAGTTATTGCAAGCATTTTTTTGTCATGATGAATCTTTGTAAAATTCTCTTTCTCATAATCTGCTCTTTTCTCAAGGGAATGGAGAACCTGTGCGATTTTATCCAATTTGATATTATTGGGAAATCCTTGAATTTAACTAATAACTATCCCTGTATTGGGCTCATTTTATGACTGGGTTGTTTTGTATTTGTTTGACATAATCAGGCACACAAAGATTCCCTTTCCTGAAATGGCATCTGCTCTGTGCTTGACACCTTTTGGAATGAATACTGTCACAGGAGAATTTACTTTGTATATTTCATCATCAAGCTGAATCTCGTAGAACAGTTTGCCACTATCTGAGAGAATCATGTTTATTTCATCTGCATCATGTTTGTGCAATGTACTGTACTTTGATATTTTTTTATCAACTGCGTCAACAAAGTGAACAGCGGCATGAATCTTTGATTCTGATATTGTTTTTTTGCTTAGCATGGATATCCTTTTGATCGGGGCTTTTTTGTGAAATGCAACTTTGGATAGTGGTTCGTTTATCCCTTTTGTAATGTATTTTTTATATCGACGCATATTGTAAAGTGTGATTTTTAGTATAAAACAACTCTGATACAATTTATCATATAAACAACATATGATGATAATCCGTATGCAAGACAGAACTTCGGAATGGTTTGTTCCAAAGATTGGCCCAAGAAATTTCAGGGTTGGTGTTGGAATGTTGTTCTTGCCTTACACTGCTATTGTGACATGTTTTGCTGCATGGGGTTCACTTGGTGGTACGTTTGTTTTTGATCGACTTGTTGCAATATGTGTGATTTATTTTCTTGCAGTGGGTGTCTCTGCTCATTGCCTTGATGCAGTAGGTGGAAAAACCAAACCATGGGGTGCATTGCCAAAAAGAAAAATTTTAGCCATTGCGTTATTTTCACTCGTGGTATCTTTTAGCATTGGTCTGTACTATGCATTTTTAGACTCCTCGCTCTTGTTTCCAATAGGAATTGCTGAGGGCTTTTTCTTGTTTGCCTATAACTTGGAGCTTTTTGGAGGGAGATTTCATAACAATATATCCACAATCGTATCTTGGGGAATTTTACCCGTGTTTGCAGGCTCGGTAATCCAAACAAACTCTATCTCAATTGAGACGATATCTTTGAGTGTTATCTCTGCAATGTTGACTTATTTTCTAATTACGACATCAAGAAAATACAAAGGGCTCAAAATAGAAGGAATGGATTTAAAAAAAATAAAGAACAAAGAAAATATCTTAAAATTCATTACTTTGGTTGTTGTAGTGGGAACAATTTTGTTTTTTGTCATACGATTCATCTAGTAATTTGTTGCAATTCTGAAATTGATAGTTTGGATTAGGATTAATATGTCTGATATTTTGCCGTTTGCTGTGGACAAGTTACATAAAATTTTGGTTCCAATTGATGGATCAAAAAAATCATTTGAAGCATTAGACCGAGCTTTGACTCTGGCAGGATTTACACACGGCGAAGTTACATGTCTCAATGTAATTCCACATGTTATCAAGGAGGGAGGACCTAGAACAAAAGCAATGGATACACAGATTATATCTGAAGGTAACATTCTTTTAAAAAAGGCATCTCAGCATGCTGGAAACAAAAACGTGCACTTTAAGACAAAAATAATCCGAGGTTCTCCAAGTGTTGAGATAATAAAATTATCTCAGAGTGGAAAATTTGATGATATTGTAATGAGTACGACTGGTTCTGGGTCAGCTACAGGTGAGATGCTTGGAAGCGTCTCTAACTATGTATTGCACAAATCAAAGATACCTGTCTATCTGATCAAATAATTTATTCTAATTTTTCAATTCTGAATATCTAGTAAAAATTTCGAATTTACGTAGGTCTAGCGCAATCTTTAGTCTTTTTTCTTCAATTGTCTTTTGCATATCTACTGTGGATGTTGCTGTGACTGTTTCTTTATCGACTACACTGCCTATATTTTTCATATTTGATTTTGATTTTTTATGAACTTAAGGGGCAGTATGTGTATTTGATTACATACAATTTACATTCATTACCCATAATCTATCTTCTTTATTCTTACTTTACTGCCTTTGGTCTCTAAATAATGTCCGATAAAATTGGTCATTTGTTCTCCAATTTTAAATCCCAATGCCCCTTTCATCATTCCTGATTTTTCAATTATTTCGGCCATCTCTTCGCTAATCTGGATATTAAAAAATGTCCAGCCAAATTTTTCAAATGGTTTTTCAATTGTATACCCATTTTTTACATTACATTGTATTTTAAGGTCTCCAAGTGCTTGCCTCACCAAAATGTTCTCCTCTTCATAACTTCTGGTGCTAATCTGAAATAATGGATTCAAGATCTGTTTGTTGAAAATACTGCCAGTCTATATTGGTTGAGGATTTTATCTGTGCTCTGGGTGTGTTTTCTTTAGCACAAACATTATCTTAAGTTCAATAAAATTCAAAAAAAACATACTGAAAATTAAAATTGGAATTGTATTGGTAGCAGGAATCTTGGGAGTTTTAGGAATTATGGCATTTGTTACATATCAAAGAGAAACAATTCCTTTGGATTGTTCGGGTGATGCCAGGTGTTTTACAGGAAAAGTTACCAAAATAATTGATGGAGACACAATAAAGGTAGATGGAGATTCTATACGATTTGCATTGGTAAATACTCCAGAAGAAGGAGAAGATGGTTTTTATGAATCACGAAATTTTATTGCAAGCATATGTCCTGTAGGTTCCACTGTACTTGTTGATGAAGATGATTATCAGACTGGCGGAAGCCATGGAAGAACAATTGCTGAAATTCACTGCAACGGTGTAAGTTTAAACGAAAAAGTCTTAGAATCTAATTTAGCAGAAATCTCAAAGGTTTTTTGCTCTGAAAGTGAATTCTCTTCTGAATCATGGGCAAAAAATAACGGATGCTAACTTGTATGATTCTGAATTATATTTTTACTCTTACGTAAATTCCAAGACTTCGCCTTTGGCTAGTTTTTCTCTGAACTTTTTTCTATCTTTTTCTTTATCGTTCATGGCATATTGTGTTCATCATAGAATTTATCACTCACTGTGTAAAATATGAACAAACATGTCATAATGAATGAAAATAATGGACAAATTTTAAGAAAATTATTTTTACATTTATTTTTCATTATTTCCCATACTATCGCAATGAGGGAAGATTTTGCAGAATATACAAGATGTGATGGATGCAATGCATCATTGTTGCTCTGCGATTGTAATTGCCCTAAATGTGGGAAAAGAGCAAACTGTGAATGCAATCTAAAACCAATTAGATACCGTGATCTAGGTTACTAATTTTTTAATTCTATACCAGTTTTTCTTTGATATTACTATGATCTCGCCATCTGGATTTGTTCCTTCATAATCTATTGCAATCTTTCCAAACTGATCATCAATGTCCTCTTTTGCAGACACTGTAAATTTTATCTTCAATACTTCATCTACATATAATGGCTTGAGGAATCTACTACTTCTATTCTCCCAACTTGTATCTCCGTCAGTTCCTACAAATAATATGTGATTTCCGTAAATTTGACTCAGTCTTGTAAATTCACCCTCCATTCTTGATAAAATGGCTCTGCCTGAAACTAGTTTTTGATTTTTATTTTGTTTGTCTTCTAAAAATGCATTTTTTATTCTGGAGAATTTCAGATACTCTTCTAGTTCTTTTTCTGAGATGCTGCATGTGGAAAAAAATACATCTCCGACTTTGATCTCAGAGAATTTTTTCATCCTTATCTTGATTCATCAACACAAAATGTAACTTCAGATGAATCTGCAGCACTATCTGATACTAGGAAATTTAACGCTTGAGCTATTCTCTCATTGTTTGACTCCGTACCTGTAACAGAACCTGCAAATACAGAGAATATTCTAATCTTTGAGTTAAGAACATCACTTAGTTCTTGATTAACTGTAGTTGTAAACGGTCTTAGTGCACCGCGAAATACCTCTACTTGGGCTCTTTGAAGTCCTGTGACCTTTGCACCTGTAGGTAAGTCCGGACCAATTATCATCATGGCACCCTTTGCATCTTTGTACAGTCTTGGGTCCTTATCTCCGCCTGGAACAAACTGCTCCAGTGTTCTTTGTCCTACTATGGCTGGAGTTGTGATGAATTTTTCAATTAGTTCTTGCCATTTTGCTCTTGGCAGTTCTGTTAGTTTTGAAATGTTTGGTAATTTTCCTGTGATGTGAACTACAGCTAAAATTTTTCCAAGATTAGTATTTGCAGTGTTTAGCCATCTCTGAACATCGTCTGGATTTTTGAGATTTATTGTATGGGAATGGAATTTTGAGCTAATGTATTCTTGCAATTCCTTTGGAGTCGATTCAGAGATAAAGCAAGCAACCTTACCGCCATTTTTTGTGACGTGCTGAGCCAGATATTCTACTCTCTCTGCATCTGATTTTTCAGTTGCGTCAACTGTAAAGACAACTGATCTTCCGGTAAAGTCTGGTTGATGAACACCTGGAGTTGTGGTGCCTATATGTGGTTTGACTGGATAAAATACTCTGTCACCAGGAATTATCTTGCCGTTTAGTATTTTTGCAATTTGATCATCACAAAGATTCAAAACAGATTCTGCAACCTGTCCTTGTGATAGAAATTGCTGGTCTGCAATCATATGTGATGTATTGTTTTGAACTTTTTCTGCAATGCTCTGTATTTTGCTTAATAGATTTCCAAGTGTTATGGTTAGTTTAGCCACGTCTTTTCCATTTTCTTTTGCAAGTTTCTCTGCAGCTCTAGTAATTCCGTCTTTGACAATGTTTTGATCTTCGCCTAACAATGGTAATAGTTCCTTGTTTGCAGCATCCACTTGAACTGGTGTCAAGTCCTCAAAACCACTAACTCTCAAAAATTCTGCTGCAGCTTTTGGATAAACTGTCTTGTAAATTCTGTCTGAATGAACTGGACCTGGGTTTGTTCCAATCGATATGATTTTTTTATCAGTCAATTCCCAAGACATTGCCTCTACAAGTCTGTTCTTTGCACCTTGTGATGCAGTGTATGGACTTCTGAATCTATACGGTCTTTGCTCAAGTGGTCTTTCTTCTGTGAAAAATGTAGATATTGTAACAATCTTTCCGTTTTCTTTCATTACTTTTAGTGCTTGAACTGAACCCCAAAATGTTCCAGTTAAGTGAATATCTACTGCACTCTTAAATTCATCCAGTGGTGAATTTGCAAAACATGTGACAGGTCCTGAAACACCTGCATTATTAATTACGTAATCAATTATCATGTTTTCTTTTTTTAGCATATCAAACATGTCGTTAATTCCTGTTTCATCACTTACATCAACACCGGAGAAAATTCTTACATGTGCACCGCTGTTTACTTTGGAAATTATTTCTTTTAGCATTACTGCTGTTTCTTCTAATGGCTCTTTTCTTCTACCCAAAATAATTACGCTGGCACCGTTTTCAATAAATTTTTTAGCGATAGCTTGTCCTATTCCAGTTCCACTACCTGTTACTAGAGCAACTTTGCCCTGAAATTTCAGCATAGACATACTTACGATAATTTTGTATTATTTAATTGGATTGATCTCTGAGGGCAAATAATTTCTTGATATCTTTATTTGTGGGTATGGTTTTTTCTATTCATGCACGATTCAGAGCCAGATACATTTGTCTTGCAATCATGGCCTGAGAAATTTTCTGACATGCTAAAAAAGATCGGAGTTGATTCTAAATCCAAACAAATTGGAACCGATGATGTTGAAAAAGGCGATTATTATAGTAGATATTTTTCTCAAACCCCTAGAATGGTATCAAACAAGGGTTGTATCGATATTCAAAATTCTAACATTGACGTGATTCAAATTATTCAAAAGGGATAATCATGCAAGATCCAAATCCAATGCCATGGGGCGCACTAGACAGATATCAAGCACACTTTATTGTCAGAAAGCAAGTTGATCAAAACGTCATAAATTTTGTAGCCAAAACCAAACTTACCACCAAAGGACATTTTTCATCAAAAACAATTCTTAAGGTAGAATGGGACGGCAGTGGCAGTCTTGCAAGAAGACTAAATGAAGACACCACACTAAATGACATGATTGCAAAACAATCACTCCGAGATGCTACTATCTATGTAGAACCAACTGAGGGAGCTATTAGAATTCGAAACAAGTGGAAGAATCATCTTGACTTTGGAATTACAAAAGAACTCTTTGAGATTTATGATCGAATTGCCGGACACATAAAAAAAGTCTAGGCCTTCCACCAATCTAACGCAAGAAAATCAACTTTATCTTTTCCTCTTGGTATTGCCAAGATGAATTGTTTTCTTACTGTGGTTGCAAGTCTTCCTGCCAAAACAATTCCAGTTGATGTTATTGTATCGCTTCTGTTGTACACCTGAATCAAAAATGGTGCATGATCAATACCTGGTCCTTTCTCATAGACTGCAAAATCACATCCAAACTTTATGCCCGGATTAATCACGTATCCTTTGTCTCTGAAATTTTTGTACACCAGATATTTTTTATCAAAATCATGATATTCTTTTTTACACAACTCTGTCATCTCTTCAACTGTTATCTTTTGATTTGATTTGTAAATGCCGATTTTTTTATTTTCAAGCAGGTAGAGTCCCTCTATGAGGTCCAAAATTAACGGAACATTGATCTCTTCAGGCTTTGGTTTTGGAATTCCAATTGGCTTACCGTAATATCCATGACTAAATAATTTACGTGAATCTTCAATGTTCCATACTATTATTCTATTTTCGATTAGTTCTGCTCTCATCTAGTTTTTTTAAATAATCTATGTATATGAATTCTCTACTCTTGTTCTGCGCATAATTTTTTTGTATGGCTCATGTTATTTTTGCAAGAGTCATCTACTTTCTGCTCTATTTTCGTCACTTGCCTTTTTGTGACGTTTTTCACATTCTAATTTCTATTTTTTATATCACAGTTGTGTTAATTTTGTAAAACAAGATAAAAATTAAAAGATGGGGTGATGTTTATAGACTCAATGCTAATAGTATGAAAGAATCTGAGACTCGTTGACACTTGTCTGACATTTCTTCGATTCCCTCAATTACGTCTTTTATCAGCAATAATTCTTTGGTGTTTGTGACTTCTGATAAAAGCTTGATTGTTGCTTGTCTGTATTTTACGTCTATTTCGCGTTCTATCTTTTGTGTTTCTTGTGCTAGTTCAATTGCATTAGCAGTGTTGGTGTTTAGACTACGTATGATTTCATTTAGTTTGTAAACTTCGTCTACTACCAACTCAATCAACTTTGTGATGTCGCCGTCCAGCTTTGCACTTTTCAATGTAGTAATCTTGATGTTAGAAAGTTTGAATGCTATTCCGGTGATGTAACCTGCAATCTCATCCATTGTGTATGCTGTGTTGAGAAGATTTTCTCTATTCATTATCAAACCTCCTACATCAGCTACTTCTCTAGTGATTTTTCTTCTAAGATTTTCTACTTCTTCTTCGATAGTTGATATTTGCTCCAGTGAATTTTTGATACCTGTCTTGTCTTTTTTCATCATCAGGTCTGGAAGTGTTGCAAGTTCTCTGGCTGCGTTTAAGATTCTGTTGATTTCGTCTTGTAAAACTGCTATAGCCTTTCTTTTTGCTTGAACTTCAAGCTCTCCGCTATACATTTCTAAATTTTAAAACATGCTCAGGTAATTTAAATCCTCTATGATTTGTTGGTATTTTTGCGCATAAATCACATTAAATTTTTGTCATGTGCTACTTTTTTCTGCCCTTTGAATAACGTCATTACTTCTTCATTAGTTGATGCATCTTCTGCATCTTTTTCAAGTCTTATCTTTCCTGTAAACTTTGGAAATCTCAATGCCAGTCCTGTGTCTTTTCTGATTTCATTTCTTGCTGCCTTGTGAATAGGACTAAGTGTTATCTCTGATGCAACCACTTCGACTACAAGTTCTGGCTCAAACCAGACATCAGCCTCCATCTCACTGTCTATTCTTGGATTTTTCTTTATTGTTACTTTGTTTGACAGAATTTGATATAGCTGATCCAAGTCTTCATCTGTAAATCCAGTTCCAACTTTGCATATGCTAGTAAATGTGTCTGTGTCATAATCATATGAAGCTAAAAGCAATGTTCCGTACTTTCCAGTTCTTCTGCCTTTTCCAAAAAATGCACCAATCACTACCAAGTCAAGACTATCACCAAGCTCATTCCTGTATTCTCGTTTTAGTTTTAGCCAATAACTTCCTCTAGACCCCGCTTGATACGGTTTGTCTAGCATCTTTAGCATTACTCCCTCACATCCAGAGTTTATGCTGTTTTCCAAAAATTCTTCAATGTCTTCTTGGTTGTTTATGATAGTCATCGGTATGTGTCTTGCATATTCGTCTTCTTTTACAATTTTTTCTAAAAGACTTCTTCTATCTTTGTACTCTAATTCCAAACAACTCTTTCCATCATGATACAGCACATCAAAAAAGTTTACAGTTATTGGATATTGTGACACTGCTTTCTCTACTTGATATTTTCTTCGTCGATGCATTAATTCTTGAAATGGTAAAAACTCCCCAGTGTTTTCATTTATTGCAACTGCCTCTGCTTCTAAAATTACTTTTTGTGCTTGAATTGCTTTTGGAATCTTATCCACGATATCTGGATAATAGCTTGTAATGTTTTCCAAGCTTCTTGAAAATAATATTACCTTCTCTCCTTCTATGTGCAATTGTACTCGCTCCCCGTCTAGCTTGTATTCTGCAGCAAATTTTTCTCCTAGTTTTTCTATTGCCTCTTCTTCACTTTTTACTCTGTCTGCTAACATAGGTCGTATTGGATTAAACAAGCTAATTCCAAATCCTTCCACTCCACCAAGTCCTTTGTTTGCAATGGCTTCTGCAACTTTTCCTAAATCACTTGATACATTGTATGCATGTTCTAACGCTTTTCTGTTTTCTTTATTACCTGTAAATGCAATTGCAAGTGCATCCATTACGGTATTTTCTGCAATTCCCAATCGTAATGTTCCAAGTAAAATCTTTAGTATGAATTTAGCTTCCGATGGGCTTGCGTCGTTGAGCAAACCTGATATGTATTTCATCTTTCTGTCCTGCGTCTTTGTTCCTTCTAGTTTTGCAATTGTAAGCAAGTTCTCATAGACTCGCTCAACTGTGATGTCTTGAACCAAAAATGTAGTCTGCTCTTTTTGCTCTAAGATCTTGGATGCGGCATGTCCCAAATCTCCACTTTTTCTGTATTCGTCTTCTATTTTTTTTTCGGCATTGTCTGAACCTGCAGATTTTGCTATTGCTCGTATTGCCAACTTTTCTGCAACTCCCAACTCAACTCCCTCAAAATCAGGTCTTAACTTTCCTTGCAATAGATAAACAATTCTTGAAATGACATCTTGCGGAGTTTTTTCAAATAATTCCACCAAGTACTGTGTCAGCTCTAGTCTCTTTGTAGTTGATTCCATTTTACTGAATGCATCAGCTAGAATAGAGAACTCCACTCAGTTGTATTGTATTGTCCTGAATAAAAGTCTGAATCTTGTTTATCTAATAGATTCTTACTGCGAATTACAATCATTGAATTCATCTACAAACTTGTTGATATCTCCGTCTGATTTCTCAGTTGCATATTTGACACACATGTCATTTCCTGATGCCATTATCTCGCTATATCTCAAGTACTCTGTGGGTTTTGTTTGATCATTTTCTATATCTGTCGTAGGCGTTGCCTCTAGATCATCTGGCGATGTTGCGGTATCCCCATTTTCTAAATTCTTGGTTGGTGGATGCTTACCGTATAGTATCTTTTCACCAATCTCGGGATACACAACAAATGACACTATCAATAATATTGCAAAAGCAACTGCTATGAATAAAACAAATACCTTTCCCCAAATCGTTCTCATGTGATTTCTTTTCAAATCACTCTGAAATAGACCTTCGTTTAGACGGGTTTTCAAAATTTAACGTACATGATTTTATAAAATCTCTGTCTCAAATGTATCTGAAAATTGTTGGCTTGTCTGATTTTGAGAGTTTGGATACCATAGCAAAATTATGCAACGGATATGATTTTTTGTAATGTTTCATAAAGCTCCAAGCTACATCATGAGTCTTAAATTCAGTCCGGATATCTCTTATCTTACTTTCTTTCCCATATACGTCAAAAACTATGATTGAATAGCTCTTTGGACGATTGTGCGGTCTTGCCTTTAAAAGCCATAGTAATGCAAACAAAAACACTGCACCTAAAATTATTGTCTCTCCTGCATATCTAAAAAATGTTACAAATATTCCCGGTATGGTTTGGCCAAAAAGCACTGCCATAAAATTTGAAAATGAGATTACTGCGACTGCTGTGAAAATGTATGTCTTCCAATCAAAAACCTTCAAGATTCGCCGCAAGGGTGATTTTGGTATGATGTAATTTCTTTTAACTATTTCTTATCTGTGATTTTAATCTGGATCTTCATAGTTTTCTTTCTTTTGTGACTTTGCAGCTGATTCCTCTATTGGCACCATCTTGGTTTCAAGTATCTCCATCCTAGATCTATATCCTTCAGCATATTCTAATTCTGATGGAACAAGTGTTGCTGGATGAATGAATCCTTGGCTTCTCATTGCAAGTGCTTTTTTTGTTGCAATCTCTCTGATGTAATCCCAATCAGGAGTTGAAAATCCATCAAATGGTCCTGTGAACTTTCCATTATGCATGCTGAAGACTAGTGCTTCTACAATTGGAATGCAAAAATTGATCGATGCTGCAGAGTTTAGTTTTACTGGCATTAGGGGCATGTTGTGGCTTCCTCGTGTGTTTCCTGCAACATAGTGCGGATTGTTAAACACACTGCCAACTTCCTCTGTTGCTGGAAAATTCTTTTGTGTTCTGATTAGACATATTGGATCATCTTTTCCGACATATGTTCCTGCAATGTTATGTAGTCTATCTGTTGATGCTGCAAGAATTGGCTCTCCTTGTTTTGTTGTAACTGTCGAAACCACATATCTTCCTGGATACATTAAAGCAGCTTCAATTGTTGGTTTGTCTTCCCACAATGAAAGTTTTGCAATCTTTCCTTCTTCAACATCCATGACATTAATTATCACACCACTTGCAAGTGACTTGTTTACAATTAATCCAGTGTTGCTTAAACTGTCTACAAACATTCTGTAAATTGGATAGTTAAATGCACCTGGCTCTGTTTTATCGGCTGCAAATACTGTAAATGCTTCATTTTGTCTTTCTTCAAATTCCATCTCTGCAACACCAGGACCCATTCCTTTCACATTTCCTGAAAAAGAATCCTTTAGAAGATCTTGACCTGCTCCGTAAAGTCCCTCTTGTTTTGCAACTTGTGTTCCTGCCATAAATGCGTCCCATGCTAATTTGTGAATTTTATCATTGTCCATTCCATGTGTATGTGACATGACAATGTGGACATCGTCTCCACAATATCCGATATAATGATCAATCAATAAATCTCCCGAACTTTTTACAGTCTTTCTCACAGCTTCTATTAGTGCATCACTTGGTCTTGTATGTCCGCCAATTCCTCCCACATCTGCTTTAATTACTGAAACTGTAATTTTCATGACTTCTCTGATTTCCCCTTTGATTTATGTGTAATTTTTCAAATTTTTTTGATCTAAAAATTCTTGAAAAAATTTTAGATTTTTTTCAAAAATTCATAACAGTAATAAATCCCCTCGAATACCGATTTGATATGGCAGTTAAACCACACTTGAACCTGATTGTTACAGGTCATATTGATAATGGAAAATCAACAACTATGGGTCATTTCTTAATGGATCTGGGTGTTGTAGATGAAAGAACTATTGCAGCACACGGAGCCGAATCCGAGAAGACCGGAAAAGGTGACACTTTCAAGTATGCGTGGGTTATGGATAATATTAAAGATGAAAGAGAAAGAGGTATTACAATCGATCTTGCTTTTCAAAAGTTTGAGACACCAAAATACTTCTTCACATTAATTGATGCCCCAGGTCACAGGGACTTCATCAAAAACATGATTACTGGCGCTTCTGAAGCAGATGCAGCCATTTTGGTACTTTCAGCAAAAGAAGGTGAAACTGATACTGCAATTGCAGCAGGTGGTCAAGCAAGAGAACATGCATTTTTACTAAAAACACTAGGTGTTGGCCAACTCATTGTTGCCATTAACAAAATGGATGCAGTTGAATACAAAGAGGCAGCATTCAAAGCAGCAAAAGAAAAAGGCGAAAAACTAGTAAGATCTGTCGGTTACAAATTAGAAAACGTACCATTCATTCCACTATCTGGATGGAAAGGCGATAACTTGGTTAAAAAATCAGAGAACATGCCATGGTACACTGGTAAGACACTTTTACAAGCATTTGATGACTTTACAATAGCTGAAAAACCAATTGGTAAACCACTACGTGTTCCAATTCAAGATGTTTACACCATTACTGGTGTAGGTACTGTACCTGTAGGTAGAGTTGAAACCGGAGTAATGAAAGCAGGACAAAAAATTATTGTGATGCCTTCAGGAGCACTAGGTGAAATCAAATCAATTGAAACTCACCACACAGAAATGCCAACTGCAGAAGCAGGTGACAACATTGGATTCAACCTTAGAGGTATTGAAAAGAAAGATATCAAAAGAGGCGATGTACTTGGAACTCCAGATGCACCACCAAAGGTTGCTAAAGAATTTAAAGCACAAATCATAGTAATTCATCATCCAACAGCTATTGCACCTGGTTATACTCCAGTCATGCACTGTCATACTGCACAAGTTGCAGCAACTGTAACTGAATTCCTACAAAGAATTAATCCTGCTACTGGTGCAGTGGAAGAAGAGAATCCAAAGTTCCTCAAAGTCGGCGATGCAGCAATTGTAAAAATTAGACCTGTAAGACCAACTTGTGTAGAAACTTTCCAAGAATTCCCTGAAATGGGTAGATTTGCACTCAGAGACATGGGTGCAACTATTGCAGCAGGAATCATTAAGGAAATCACTGAAGAGTTCAAACCATAGGTTGAGTTGAGATGACTCAAACTGCTCGTGTCAAACTAACTAGCACAAGTCTTCCTAAATTAGATGGTGTATGTGGTGAGATTATGGGCATTGGTAAAAAAACTGGTGTTAAAGTTAAAGGACCAACCCCACTACCTGTTAAGAAATTGCATGTTGCAACAAGAAAATCGCCATGTGGTAACGGGACTGAAACATATGAAAAATGGGAGATGAAGATGCACCGAAGAATAATCAATATCAGTGCAGATGATAAAGCAATCAGACAATTAATGAGACTAAAGATTCCTGATGATGTCTACATTGAATTATCTCTCACATAATCTGGTATCCTTAAATTATAGAAATTTTGATGATAAACATGGCTGAAGAAAATTTTGAAACTGAAAGTGTTGCAGAAACAACTGAGACATTTGATGTAATTTACTCTTGTTTGAGATGTGGAACAAATGTTTCAAATACTGAATTGTCTCGATTGCCTGAAATCAAATGTATTTGTGGTTTCCGAGTTTTTACCAAAGCAAGACCTCCTGTAGTTAAAACAGTCAAGGCAATCTAGTCATCTGTCTTTTTTGTAACTGTGTTCTCTTTGTAAGTGTGTCCTCATATCTTCCATATTTGAAAAATATTTCTTGCACTCTTTGCAGTCATACTTCAAATCTTTTCCATGTACTATTTGCTTGTGATTCATCAAATCTTCTTGATGTGAAAATTTACTGGTGCACACATCGCAAGTAAATTTCTTAAAAAATCCGATCATTACCCCAATTCAGCCTTTTTTGCATCCCAACACTTTCTGCAAAGTTGACCCTCTATCTTCCATTTGCTTTTTGGATTGTGTCTGATGAATCCCATCTCTGTTCCACATAACGCACAAAATTTTTTCTTTACATCAAATGATTCTTCTTTTTTATCAAAACATTCTTTGCAAAGCAATCCTTCCATGTCCCATTGCCATCTTGGTTCCCACAACTCTGAGATGATCTTTATGGTTCCACATGATACACATGCCTGTCTTACTTTTCCCTCATAGTACTCCTTTGATTTCTCAAAATGGCAATCTCCACAAAGCATTCCTTTTACATTCCATTCTTTTTTGGCCTTGTGTTTGTGTGTTAATTCTTTGTTACAAATAGTGCAATATGTTGGTTTTTTGTTAAATAATCCCATATGTCTGGTTGTAATTGAAATAATTTAAGTCAATACAAAATTAGAAAAAACAAATTTTTCTATACGATATGTTGTATTTGGATACTGACTATGATCTACTTGATTGCTTTATGTGATTTTCGTTTATTTGTTTTTTTAGGAAGTTCTGGTTGTTTATGAATTCCCTTTGTAGGCGGAAACTCTTTATCTGTTTTCTTTTCTTTTCTCACTGTTTTTAATTCATCGCTAAATGTTTTTTTGTTGGCAGTTTTCATGATTATATTTACTATTAAAGTCATAAATAAACAAAACGATGAAGACTGATTTGCATATCTCTATAAATTACATCAAGACTAATTGAATTTAGTCACGTTATGCAAAAAGGAAAAAACACAATAAATCAAAAAATTAAACTATTGTTTTTTGTAACACCTGTGATTATGTTTGTGACCATACTTCTTGTGCACTTGATTATTCATGCTCCGCTTACATTGGATGATGATTCTACAAATTGGATTACATCTGTTATTGAAACTGGAATAGGAACATCTATCACCATTGCTATCTTGATTTATTCAAACAATCAACAACGTAGATCTGAGGAACAGCAAGAAAAAATTGCTGAATTAGTTTTGAATATACAAAACATTGAGCAACGACATGATGAAAGAGAAAGAAAAAGATTGACCGTATTTAGTCATAGGATCATATCTAATTTGGAGACAATACTGCAGAATCACTATGACTTAAGAGAAGGATTGGCTGATCATCTAAAAGAGACTACTGAAGAAAACAAACAGAACATAATCATATCTTCTAAAAAAATTTAGAATCTATCATGTATTTCATAATTCCAAACATAAAAAGTGACATTGGATATATTGGTGATCTTTTTGAGGATCCATTACTAAGTAAAACCATCATAACTCAATGCAATGAATATGGAACACTGTTAAAAAATATTGAAGAAATATCTGATTGGAACAAAGATCCTCTTTTGATGAAAATATCATTAATTGACAATCAAATTAAAATTTTGACCAATACCATTGACAAGATAAAACAAGAGATCTCTGAAAAATTATAGTTTCTAATAATCTGTATCTGTTATTTAGAAAATAAAAACAAAAAATATCAAAAAGCGCCTATTTGTTTAAGATCTTTTCAAGAGCTTGGCTTGCATTTAGCATTCCATTTCTCTTGGCAAATTCTTCGATCATTTTGTATTGTTTTTCTGTAAAACATACTGGCATTGAACGTTTTTCCATAATGATGTATTTTTTTATTATCTAATATCCTTTGCGTTAGGAAAGATATTAGATGGCAGATTTCTATCTATGTTATTGACAAAGAAAGTTCAGATTTTGCTAATTGGACATAATGATAATGGTTGTACTCCAGAGCATGAAAAAATTGCATATGAGATCGGTTACGAAGTAGCCAAGTCTGAATGTGTTCTTATGACTGGTGGACTGGGAGGCGTCATGAAGGCGGCATCTCATGGAGCACATGATGCAAATGGATTAACTGTGGGAATTATTCCTCAAGATGATTCATCATTTGCAAACGAGTTTTGCGACATTGTAATTCCAAGTGGAATGGGACTAACAAGGGATTTTTTAAATGCACTATCTGCTGATGGCATCATAATAGTTGGTGGGGGATCTGGAACTCTGTCTGAAATTTGTGCTGCATATATGTACAAAAAACCAATGGTTGCCATCCGAAATACTGGTGGGGCAGCAGACAGATTCATCGATGGATACGTTGATCACAGAAAAAATGTCAAAATTATTGGAGTTGATTCTCCAAAAGATGCTGTAAAGAAAATTCTAGAGTTAATTACTGCATAGAGACTAGCAATGAGTCTGGCTCATAAAATTTTCCATGTTTTGATGCTAATTGGTTTAACTCGTTTACTATATTTTTAATTCCTATCTCTTTTGCCGTTTGAAATAATGGTTTTTTTAATCCAAGCCCTAACTGAGCAGCTTTTTCAATCTCCTCTATGTCACTGGCTTTATTTGTGACAAGCCAAGATGCATTGTTTAAAATATTTGCCACAATCTGGATTGGGTCACACTTACTTGCCAATTCTTCTGATAATGGAACACGTTCATATTTTTCATCTGAATATTTGTAAAATCCTTCGCCTGATTTTTGACCTAGTTTTTTTGCATCAAACATCTTTTCAATTGTAGGATGTGGTAAAATTACTTTTTTATCTCGCGAATGCATCTCTGTTGTTGCTTTGTGTATTACATCCATTCCAGTAAAATCCGCCAATTCAAAAATTCCCATTGGAAAACCCAGTTTGAATTTTACTGCGGAATCAATCTCAGTCATTGTTGCACCAGTTCTATCCATCATATAACATGCTTCATGGACCATGGGGATGAATAATCTATTGATGATAAATCCTGGAACATCCTTTCTACATAGAACTGATTCTTTTTTTACAGATTTTACATATTCTTGAGTCAAATCTATTACATCTTTAGATGTTTTTTCTCCTGGAATGATCTCTACTAATTTCATTAATTGTGGTGGATTGAAAAAATGAATCCCTATGAATTTTTCTGGACGTGATAATGTATTTGCAATTTCTGTGATTGGTAGAGTGCTTGTATTTGATGCAAAAATAACATTCTTTCCTGCAACTGAATCTAACTCTGCATATACTTTTTTCTTTAACTCCATAATTTCTGGAACTACTTCAATTACAAGATGTGCATCTTTTACTGCTTCTGCAAGATTCACTACTGGTTTAATTCTTGAATAAATTGCATTTGCTTCTTGCTGTGAAATTTTTTCTTTAGTTACTAATTTATCTAAACTCCATTTTATTTTTTCCATTGCTTTATCTAAAAATCCTTGCTCGATATCTCTGAGAACTACATTATACCCTGCTGTGGCTGAAACTTGTGCAATTCCATGTCCCATTATTCCAGAACCTAACACTGTGATATTTTTTAGATTCATCAGATTTTCAGAAACCAAGATCCTTTATAATGTATTTCAAGTACAAGTGAATTCTACAATTTGTACCTGATGTGAGACACAAATATTAAATATCTATCAGCAAAGTTCCAGTATGCAAAAATCCATCGTGGGAATACTCCTATTGGTATTTATGGTCATTATGGCACCTACGACTTCACTTGTACATGCAGAAGAAAATCAACAGTCATCTGATACAAGTACAGGTTCAAATTCAACTGAGACTAATGTTGGAACAAATTCAACTGTGTCTGATAATGCAGGACAGATTGATGCAAAGTTAGCTGAAAAAGAAGCAAAGATGAAA
>SXGR01522291.1_pt1 | contig 45322 bp, 34 predicted proteins | sample 3174711 | NCBI WGS metagenome assembly SXGR01 (sample SAMN11356860, study PRJNA531348) | freshwater metagenome | isolation source: freshwater sample F1-60 | place: China: Fuxian Lake, Yuxi | collected 2017-12-25
CCAGAGACCACGCGACTCCGCCTGGAGTCCGGTGCCGACGGCAAAACCTTCCGGCTTCGAGGGCTAGGTACCGTAACCAACGGGTCCGGCCGGTATCGGCAGTGGACCGCCCCGAGCTATGCGAGGCCTTGATCCCGCCTTGTCCGTGCCTTTTGGACCCCGCGCTTTGGTCTGGAGCTGTTGGCCTTGTACCTGCTAGTCCTTCCTCGGTTACTCTCCGCTTTAGATACCATGAAACTGTTTTATATCGGGTGGATACTCGGGATGGCCTTGGGGTGGGTGCGTGGTGTCGCCGAGACACCCGACATCCTCTCGCTGAGTTGGACCAACGGGCGTCCGTCCCTCGAGTTTCGCTTGGTCCCCTCAGTCTCAGAATACCGAGTCCGCGGCAGCGCCACGCTCGGGATGCCGGGCAGCCCCCTCGCTGGAAAACAATTGGGTGCACTCTGGACCGCCGAGGCGGCCGCAGCCGGTGATTCCGGCTTCTACCGCCTAGAAGCCTTACCGCTGGCCGCCGAGACAGTCCGCGCCAGCACCCTGCTCAACCGCATCGCCTACGGTCCGACCCCAGACGCTCTGGATCGGCTCGCCACCCTTGGCACCGACGCCTACATCGAGGAGCAGCTGGCGCCGGAGAAAATTTCAGAGAACCTAGACGAATCCACCGAAACCGACCCGGTTTGGCGGAAAGTCACCATCACGGGCACGGGCTCTTCCTCCAAACTCTACGTGTACCTGAATGGTGCTGGTGACGCTTACCTCGACGACTTCCGCCTGGTCGCTGGCACCACCGACAACGGCACTACTGCCAATCTGCTTATTAACGGCGACTTCGAGCAACCGCTGGCGACCGCCAACTGGACCACCACCACCAACACCCTCAATTCGGCCCGCACCACCGACTACGTGCATGGAGGTAATGCTTCCTTCCATCTCGTTCTCAATGCCGCTGGAAGCACCGGGACCGACGCGGTGGTGCAGACTATTCCCACGACACTCAACGCTTCGATGCCCTACACGCTGAGCTTCTGGTACCTGGCCCAGCCTTCGACTCGACAGCTGACGGTGCGGCTCAGCGGCAGCGGCATTGTTGCGACCGTCCCGCTGCAGGGAGACGCCGAATCGCCCATCCCCTACTATGCCCGACTCCAAGAAGGTTCGGCCTCCATCGGTGACTTGCGCGCCTGGCACGTCCACCACGCGGTTCAATCTCAACGCCAACTGGCCGAGGTCTTTCAGCAATTCCTGGAGAACCACTTCGTCACCGAATACTCCAAAGGGTTGATCTACTTCGATGACCGGGCCGGATTGCCCAATGCCTGGTCGGGCCCCGAATCCACCCGGCAAGAGTTCAAAGAAAACCTCCGCTGGCGGCAGGCCTTCCTGAATCCGCAATGCACCTTCCACGACCTCCTGAAGATCAGTGTCGAAAGTCCGGCCATGATCATCTACCTCGACACCGTCCTGTCCCGGGGAGACTACGACACCACCACCAAGACCAACCGCATCGCCAACGAAAATTACGCGCGCGAATTGTGTGAACTTTTCGCCTTCGGCGTGGACAACGGCTACGAGCAAGGCGACATCGAACAAATTTCCCGGGCTTGGACCGGATGGACCGTCGAACTCCTCGCCACCAATCAGGCAGCGAACCCCTTCGCAACCCGGACCACCACGATGATCACCTCTGGGCTCACCAACGCCACAGAGCGCAACAGCGTGACCAACCTGTTGGGACTTTGGTCCTTCCGCTACCGGACCGATCGCCATGATCCCCGGATCAAGTGGGTCTTCTACGAACGGGATGCCAAAGGAAACATCCTCACCAACTCGCCCAAAACTGTTCCTGCTCGGTTTGGTCCCCCGTGGGCGGGGCGGCCATACGGACTAAAGCTTAGCAATGGCTCCACCACCAACGGCATCCAAGACGGTTATCAAATCGTGCGGCACATGGCCGATCAACCCTTCGCCCAAGAATACCTCTCGGTGAAGCTTTGCCGCCTGCTGGTGCACGACAATTTCCACCATGGCTACGACTTTACCGATGCCGAGACCTCGCCCGAAGAGTCGCTGGTCCACGACTGCATGCTGGCCTGGGAGAACCCCACAAACGGGGGCCCCAAAGGTCAGATGCGTGAGGTCCTGAGGGTCCTCCTCAAGAGCGATCTCTTCCGCAACCCCAACACGGCAGCCGCCAAGGTGAAGACTCCTTTGGAATTTGCGGCTTCCACGTTGCGAGCCTTCCGCGCCTCCAAACCCGATGGATCCCTCACTGCGAGCGCCGACGCGGCCAGCCTCGTGGCCTCCGGTGGATTGCTCGACCGGGCGGGCCGGATGCGCCTCTTCGACCGGGCCGAACCCGACGGATACGCGGAGGACGCCGGTGGTTGGATTAGTGCCGGCACCCTCAGCGAGCGCTTGCGCTATGTGCAGTCGTTGGCTCTGGCTGGCGCCGGCCTGGCGACGGGCACTGGCGTCCGTAGCTCGCCCGATTCTCTGGGCTCAAGCCGGGTCGATCCCTCAGCACTGCTGGCGCTCCGCCTGACCAACGGAGCCAACCGTTCCGCCGAAGCGGTCACCGATTACCTGCTCCGGTTGCTATTTCCCTCAGAAGGATCCGCCAACCTCAGCCAATACCGGGCGATCAGCATCCAGTTTCTCAACACCACCGACAACGGCACCACGCCCTCCGAGTTCGCGAACCTGGTTCCCGGAACCAAGGACTACGACACCCGTGTGCGTGGCCTCGCCGCCCTACTGCTGAGTTCACCCCGTTTTCAGGAACAATGAGGTCCGGCACTGAAAATCGCTCCAACTCCCGCGCCATGAACACGCCCCAAATCCTCACCCGCCGAGACTTCTTCAGCACCGCCACCGGCCTGGCAGCTACGGCCGCCCTGAGCTCGCTGACCGACGTTCCACTCTTCGTCCAAAAGGCGCTCGCAGAAGGCGGGCTCGGACAGCCCGGCACCAATGGTCGCGTCAAGAAACTGCTCTTCATCTTTCTGCGCGGGGCCAATGACGGGCTCAACAACGTCATCCCCCATGGCGACGACGCCTACGGCCCCAAAATCCGCGACAACATCGCCATCCCAGTCGATCCCGCGCAAAGCTGGAATGTGCAGGGCAAAGCGTTGTTTCCGGAAGCGGGCACTAACGGAGCCACCTTCGCCTACCCCTACTCGCTCCCGCTGGGCAATGGATTTGCCGGACTGCATCCCGCTCTCAAATTCCTGACCCCGGTCTACAATGCCGGCGAATTGGCACTCATTCACCGGGTGGCCTATCCGCAACAATCGCGTTCCCACTTCGATTCTCAATCCTACTGGGAAACCGGTGCCCCCCGGACCAACATGGTCAAAGACGGCCTGCTCTACCGAGCCATGGTTGAATCAGGTCGTCCGGGAAAGAACTCGCTGACTGGGGTTTCCTTCCAGAACTCGCTGCCACTCCTCCTGCGGGGATCGCGCGCGGCGATGACCAATCTTTCAGACCCGACCCGCTACGATTTGCTCGGGGTACCCAATACAGCCGACGGCAATCTCAAGACCGCCCGCGCACTCCAGGCAGCCACGGGAGCCACCTTCCCCGACAAAGCCAACCGAGACCTGCTCCAGCAGCAATACGAGAACATGCGACGCACGCTGGAAATCTTCGCTGGCATCGATTTCAGCGAGGCCGGCAACACCTTCGTCGACAACCAAAACTCGGACGGCAACAAACCTTATTCGCTGTTCCCGACCACCAACGCGAAGAATGGTGCCGGACCTTCCGGTGCAACCAATTCGGGCTACGTGGTCCCCACCTCCGCCTATGGCTACTTCAACCAACTCAAGTCGGCCGCACTGATCCTCAACAAAACCGACGCCTTGGTGGCCGGCACTCAAATCGACGGTTGGGATACCCACAGCAATCAAGGCGGAGCCACGGGTGCCCATGCGAACTTACTGCAGCGGGTGGGTTGGTCGATTTACGCGCTCCGGCAGTATTTCCGCCAGTATGCCGACCAGTGCCGCTGGGATGACCTAGTCATTGTGACCTTGTCGGAATTCGGTCGCACCACCATTGAGAATTCAGACAACGGCACCGACCACGCCGAGGCCAGCGTCATGTATGTCGCCGGCGGCGGCATCAAGGGGTTGCGTACCGACGCCACCGGCAAGGTCACCCACAGTGGTGTCTTCAACTGCGGCCCGTCGGATCCGGTGCCCTGGCAAACCGGCATGACTGGCTCGATGTTCCAGAGCACCGGCCGCTACTTGCAACGGGCCACCGATTTCCGCTCGGTGATGGGCAAGGTGGTCCGCGATCATCTCGGGGCCAGCCAAGAGCAACTCAATCGCATCATTCCTGGCTACGCCGACCTGAAACAAAGTCTCAAAGCCGGCGGAATCCAGTCTCAGGACAAGGTCCGCGTCACCGGCGAGCCCGACTTGATTTGAGCTCGGTTGCGGAGCTCGGGTATGGACCCGTCGGACAATCCCGGTTCAAGAAAAGGCCCCGGCCGGCTTGAAATCTTCGGGCTGACGGTCGACAACTCCCCGGTGACTTCGATCAAGTTCGGCACCTCCGGTTGGCGTGGGCTCATCGCCCGGGACTTTACCTTCGAGAACGTGCGGTTCGCCGCGCAAGGCATTGCCGACTACTTGCTCGAGGAAATTAAATCGGCTGGAGACGCCGGCTCCTCGCAAAAACGGGAAGTCATCATCGGTCACGACACCCGGTTCCTGGGCCGCGAATTCTCACTGGCCGTGGCCGAGGTGCTGGCCGCCAATGGGCTAATTCCCCTGCTCTGCCAGCGCGACGCACCGACCCCGGTCATCGCCCACGCGATTCGAGTGCGCAAGGCCTTGGGCGGCATCAACATGACCGCCAGCCACAACCCGGCCGAATACCAGGGCCTCAAATTCAGCGGGTCCAACGGAGCGGCCGCTCCGCCCGAAGTCACCGGCCGCATCGAAGGCCACATTCGCCACCGTCAGGAATCGGGCTGGACCTTCCAGGCCGGATTGGTCGGCTCGTTTCGCTGCAAGGAGGTCGACCCGACCCCGGCCTACCTCAAGCAGCTCCGCAAACACATCAACTTCGCGGTCATCAAGAAGGCCAAGCTCAAGATCGCCGTCGAACTCATGTACGGGACCGGCCGCGGGTACCTCGACACGCTGCTCGAGGAAGATGGTGGCGCCAAGGTCCTCCGATTCCACGACACGTTGAATCCCAGCTTCGGCGGGCATCATCCGGAACCCAATGCCGAGGGCATGGCGCCGGCTCGCGAGGCGATTCTAGCCGGCAAGGCGACCCTCGGTCTGGGGCTGGACGGCGACGCCGACCGCTTCGGCATCGTGGATCGCGACGGCACTTGGATCACCCCGAACCAAGTGCTGGCCCTGGCCTTGTATCACCTGAAGAAGAACCGCGGCTGGACCGGTGCGGTGGTGCGCACGGTGCCGACCAGCCACCAAGTCGATGCGGTGGCCGAGCTGTTGGGAGTGCCCGTTCACGAGACCCCGGTGGGGTTCAAATTCATCGGAGCCCTGATGGAATCGGAACCCATCATCGTGGGCGGCGAAGAGTCCGGGGGTCTTAGCGTGAAGGGTCACGTGCCCGAGAAGGACGGAATCCTGGCCTGCCTGCTCATGGCCGAGTTGGTGGCCACCGAAAAGAAGCCCCTGATGAAGATCCTGGCCGATCTGGAGAAGAAGACCGGCGAGTTCCACACCACCCGCATTAACGTGGCTATCCCGGCCGACAAAAAAGAGGCACTGCTCCAGCGACTGGCCGCGGGTCTCGACCAAGTCGGCACAGCCAAGGTGGAGCAATTCATTACCACCGACGGCTTTAAATTCTTACTCCCGAACCGCGAGTGGGTCGCCTTCCGCGCCAGCGGCACCGAGCCATTAATCCGCTGTTACATCGAGGCCAAGTCGGCCGCCCAGCTCAAAAAGCTCGAGAAGGCCTGCCGCGCTCTGCTGCTGGCCTGAGAGGGCCACGAGGCTTTGCCCTCGCTTCTAAACCCGGGTGCAAGAGCCCCTGCTCCCGATCGCTTCAAGCCAACACGGCCTGAACCACCTCGCCGTGGACGTCCGTCAAACGACGCTCGAGGCCGTTGTGGTAGTAAGTGAGGCGCTGGTGGTCGAGTCCGAGCAGGTGCAGGATTGTGGCGTGGAAGTCATGGACAGTGACCACGTTCTCGATGGATTTGTATCCGAACTCATCGGTGGCCCCGTGGCTAAATCCTTTTTTGACACCGGCTCCAGCCATCCAGCAGGTAAACCCGGCAGGGTTGTGGTCGCGTCCCTGAGAACCCTTTTGGAACGTCGGCATGCGACCAAATTCGGTGCACCAGACCACCAGTGTGTCTTCCAACAGGCCGCGCTGACGCAAGTCGATGAGCAAGCCGGCCGTCGGCTTGTCGAGGACCGGCCCGTGCATGCCGTACTGACTGGCAATGTCCTTGTGGCCATCCCAGTTGCTCACGCCTTCGCCGCCGGTTTGGTAGGCACCATTGAAGAGCTGCACGAATCGCACCCCTTTTTCGACGAGCCGGCGGGCGAGGATGCAGTTGCGTGCGTAGGCCGCCCGCGTGTCCTTGATCTTGGTGCCGCCTTCATCTGCTCCGTAAAGGCGCAGGATGTGTTCGGGCTCGCTGGATAAGTTAGCAACCTCCGGGACGGTGAGCTGCATGCGGGCAGCCAATTCGTAGCTAGCGATCCGCGCGGCCAGCTCGGTGTCGCCCGGAAATCGCTCGGCGTGGCGTTCATTCAGGCGTTGGAGGAAACTCCGCGTGGCGCTGTCGCTGGAAGCCGCTACACCGCCGGGTCGTGCCAGATTGCGAATCGGGTTTGTGGCATTGAACTCCGTGCCCTGGAAGGCCGCTGGCAAGAATCCAGGAGCCCAGTTGTTCACGCTGTTCTGGGGCTTTCCGCGCGGATCAGGAATGGCCACATAGGCGGGCAGGCTCTGGTCATCACTGCCCAGCGCGTAGGTCATCCACGCCCCCATGCTGGGAAAGCCATCGAGCGCGTTGCCGGTGGACATGTAGTTTTCGCCGGGGCCATGCGTGTTGGTCTTCCCCTGCATCGAGTGGATGAAGCACATCTCATCAACCAAATCGCCCAGGTGCGGCAGTAGATCGGAGGTCATCTTGCCGCTCTGACCGCGCGCACGAAACTCCCACGGACTCTTGTTCAGCGCACCCTGCTCACCCTGGAAGGTGATGAGCTTCTCGGTGCCTGGCATGGGCTGACCGTGCCGACGTATCAACTCTGGCTTGTAGTCGAAGGTATCAAGCTGGCTGCAGGCTCCGCTGCAAAAGATCACCAGCACGTTTTTGGCGCGCGGGGTAAAATGGGACTGGCGCGCTCCGTAAGGCCGGCCGGGTTCAATTAGAGGCCGAAGCGGCTCCCGACGGTCTGCGTTCTGAGCGAGCAGCCCCTGGCGCCCCAGGAGATGGGTCAAGGCAATGGAACCGAGGCCGAGGCCGGTGTCGCCCAGGAAGCGCCGACGATTCAACAGCGGATGATTGAAGGCAGGGGGGATCGGTGCACTCATGGAATGAAGAGAAACTCGTTGGCATTGAGGACCCCGCGGCAGAAAGCCTGCAATCCCTCGGAACGAACGAAGGCCATCGCCTCCTCCGCCTCGGCGCGCTGCGGAGTTCGGTTGAAGGCCAATTGCCACGCCGCCCGGACCTGAGACTCCGGTTGCTCGCCCGCCTCATGCCGAAGCCGGTCAGCAAAGGTCTGGGACTGGTCGAGGATAAATCGACTATTGAAAAGGTTCAGTGCCTGCAACGGCGTGGTGGAAACGCTGCGCTTGGGCATCACCAAACTGCCGTCCGGACAGTCAAATGCTCCAAAGATGCCATCTTGCTCCATGCGCACCTTGAAGGCGTACACCATGCGGCGCGTGTCGGCAGGCCCGAACGCCTCCTTGGGATGGTAGTGATAGACGTTCTCCCGATCCACCACATGCAGGTAGAAACTGGGGCCTCCACGGGCGCGGTCTAGATTGCCACTGACAGCCAAAATACTATCACGGATCCCCTCAGCCTCGATGCGCCGCGGAGGAAAGCGCCACAACAACCGGCTGCCCGCATCCACGGCAAGGGCCTCTTTTCGGGGCAGGCCAGATTGCTGCCAGGTGGCTGAGGAGAGAATGCGCCGTTGAAGGTGCTTGAGGCTCCAACCGTGCTCGATCAAGTCGCTCGCCAGCCAATCCAACAATTCCGGATGCGTGGGCTTGGAACCATTCCGGCCGAAGTCATTGGGAGTGTTGACCAACCCTACACCGAACTGATGCTGCCAGACGCGATTAACGATCACACGGGCCGTCAGGGGATTGTCTGGACGGGCGATCCAGTTCGCCAAGGCCAACCGACGCTCGCGCTCGGGAGCGTTGGTGGACAACACCAAGGGTTGGAACAACGCCAATGTTCCCGGCGACACGGTTTCCCGTTTCAGCAGCGGATCCCCACGGTGCAAGCGATGGGTCGCTCCGGGTTGAGAAAAAGTTCCGGAGTAAATGGACGGCGCCTTCGAAAGGGACTCGCGCTCCTTGCGGACTAATTCCAGTTCCGCCAACCAGCGTTTCCCCTGAGACGCCTCGGATTCGGCGAGGCCTTCGAACCGGTACACCGGCCCAGCGGGCTGGGTGGATTCTCCGGCGAAGGGAGTCCGATCATCGGAGGTCGCCACGGTCTTCCAGACTCCAGGTTCGGTCGCTACTTCGATGCGGTACTGGGTGATCAGGCGATCCTTGAAGTTCCCTTCCCGATCACGCCCCCAAACCACGCGACCAATGCGCTCGGCTTTGGGGAATTCTAATTGAACCCAACCCTTGCCCGCCTCGCTGGAAATCCACGAACGCGTGTTGCCGGGGCGTCCATCGTTCAAATGCTCCAACTTGTGGATCTCATACCCAGCCAAACTCCCTGAGGCCGTGGCTTTGGTTCCTACTGAGGCCAAGGCCACGTTGTGGTCGCCTGACCAGACTTCGAGTTCGTCGATGCACGGTTCGCCGCCCGTCGTGGCAAGAATGGTAAAACGCACACGCCGCGCGTCAGTGACGGTGAACCGATCTTCATTCTGCCGAGCGACCACCGCCGGCCGCCGGTCTGCCGAGGTCGTCGGGGACCCAGTCAACGCCCGCGGAATGAAGACTTCGAGCCGCTTCTGTAGGTCTTGGATCCGCCCTTCGATGCGGGCGACCGCTTGTGCCCGTTCGGGCGGCAAGGGCAGCGCGCGTTCGCCGTGTTGGACGCCAGAGAAAATGGCCGCCATCGAGTAGTACTCGGTGTGGGTAATGGGATCGAACTTGTGCGTGTGGCAGCGAGCACAACCCAAGGTAAGCCCCATGAAGGAGGTACCGGTGGTGCCCAGCATGTCATCGATTTCATCGGCCCGTTGCTGAGTCGTCAGAGTGATGTCTGGGCTCTTAACGATATCCACCGGACCACCGACTAGGAATCCGGTCGCCACGTCCATGCCTAGGGCATCTCCGGCAATTTGCTCGCGGATGAACTGGTCATAGGGCTTGTCGGTGTTGAAGGCCTCGATCACGTAGTCCCGGAACCGCCAGGCGCTCAACCGCTCTCGATTGGTCTCAAAACCATTGCTCTCGGCGAACCGGATGACATCGAGCCAATGGCGTCCCCAGCGTTCTCCATAGCGGGGATCCTCGAGCACTCGATCCAACAATCGCTCCCAAGCTCGAGGCTGCACGTCAGCCACAAACGCGGACAACTCGTCTGGAGTCGGCGGAACCCCCAACATCACTAGGTACAACCGCCGAATGAGCGTCGCACGATCGGCCTCGACCGAAGGCGTCAACCCACTCTCGGAGAGCCGGGCTTGAATAAAGGTATCCACCGGATTGGCCGCACTGGCCGAGATTTTGGTGGAAGGAATAGCCGGTCGGACCACCGGCAGGAATGCCCAGTGTGGGTCTGCCGGCGGAGCTTCGGCCGCGCCCAGTGCCAGCGACCACAACGAAGCGATGCCCAGCCAACTCAGGAGTTTTCTTCCCGCTTCACCCACCGGGGTTTTGGATGCCTTCGATGGATTCATGGGTTTCCTATTCTTTGGTCTCCGAGGCCACCGCCCGAATTGTCGCGATGCGCCCCTTGGCCATGCGCTTGAGGGTCAGCTTTAGATCGCCCTTTTCGGCCGCCACCAAGCGTTCAAAGTCGGCCACCGTGGACACCGGCTGGTCCTGGATATGGGTGATCAGTTCGTAAGGCTTCACACCTGCGACGCTGGCGCGCCCGCCGGGCTCGATCCGCGAGACCACCACCCCGGGCTCGTCGGCCTTGCGCTGGATGTAGCGGAGCACGTCGTAGGTGAGGTTGCGCACCGTGATTCCTAGACTCTCGGACTTAAACCGTGCCGCCGACTCATAATGCGTCGGCCCCGGAACCACCTCGAACTCTTGGGTGAGCAGTTTGCCTTCCTCGACAAAGTCGGCCGTGAAATGAGTTCCGAAGCCCAGATCGGTCAGGGCCCGGGTTAAAGGTGTTTCGACCGGGGGCCACGGCGTGAAAATCCGCTCGAAGAATTGATCGCGAATCTCATCCAAGCGTTCCCACGGAAAGCCCTGCGCGCGCGCGAAGTCTTCCTCAAGTTGGATTTCGATGGGCACCGGCTGCGATGCGGCTCGCAGGCGCAGCATCACCATGCCCGCTTTGATGCCCGCCTTGGCCGCGGGCGAGTCGGGATGGATGTAGGTGATGAGCCCGCCGGTCTGGCCGTCGCGCGTCTGGTCGGACACCTGATTGGCGCGAGCCAGTTCGCGGGTCAGCGGCTGAAGTTCGACCCCGAGCCAGGCCAATCGGTTCTCGTCGGCTTCCGACACCGGCACGTTGGCCGGATCGGCCGTCTCAGGCAGTCGACGAACGGCGTCCGCCAATTGGCGCGCAGTCGTCAACTGACGGCGACCGGCGAAGGGATCGCGAACGCCGCCCAATAGTTCCCGACGGGTGACCGGCAGGGCGTGGAGAGCGCGATCCATCGTGAAGAGAAAGGTGTCCTTCACCTCCGGGTCGGGCAGCTCAGGATAGGCCTCCATTCGGGCACCCACCCGGACACCAGCAATCCGGGACTCGTGGAAATAGGACGAACGCGTTTCGCCCCGCAAATCCACCTCAGCCCGCAACATCAGTTGCCCCATTAGGTCGGCCGGATGCGTCGTATCGATCCGCATCGCATCGCCGAGAGGTTGTTCAGGTTCCATCACCAGGACCCCAAAATCTCGGAGAGAGGCGATAAACTTGGCGGTGACGGGCGGCTTGCCGTCCCTCTGGATGGAGGCGCGCTCCAATCGAGCGGTCAACCCACTCTTGAGCGCCGCCAATACCGCCACGCGACCTCCGGGCAAGAGTACGCCCAACTCATTGCGTTCGGTGGCCGATTCGTCCGATTCCTCGTCGCCACGAGTGCGCGCACGCATCGGGTTCTGACCTGGGGTCACCTTGGGACTACGGAAACTTAAGCGAACGCGCACCAACGCCTGAGCGGTCAAGCTCTCTAGCTCCTTCAATTGGGAGGCAAAGACGGTGGCGTCGATCATTTTCCAGGCCATGGGATTGCCCCGCCACCGGTTGTCGGCATCGAGCCGATGGTTCATCACAAGTCCCAACGGCCGCCCCTGGGCGCTCAGTGCCACTCCCTGATGCTCCAAGACCCGAAGAGCCTTGCCGGACTCCGTCTCGAGGTATTGGCCACCCCACGGCAGCGCCACGCGGACCATTTGTCCGTCTTGGCGGTAATAGCTAACCAAGGCGGCCGGAGCTTCGGTGCCCTTGACCGGAAATTCGATAGGTTTAGTGCCGGCGATCGGCTGATCCAGCGTTAGAACAAAGGCCCATTGATCCACGCCGTAGGCCGTGATGCGGGCGGTGGATCGGTGGACCCCCTGCCGGACCACGATGGTCTTGATAAATCGCGGATGCACACAGGGATCCATCGCCACCACTGTCGTGGGGCCCACCAGGAAACCGGTGGTTTCCAAAGGTCGCTCGTCAGCGACCAATTCGGCCAAGCTGTTGGACCGAGGCCCGGTGGAACGGGGATCCTGATCAAGAATCCCATGCGGGGCGTCGCCCCGGTCAAATTGCAAAGTAAACTCCACCTGCATCAACCCCGGCGAAACCGCGGCGATCCATCGAGCGGGATCTTTGCTCGACGGGGCCGCCGCTAGAGGTAGGGCTAACGCCAGTAGGAGCAACAGGAGGCGTGTCATGTGGCGTGAAATTAAGCCACATTTCCCCAACCTCCAACGTCCAACTTTGCGTCTCGCACGGACCGCGCCGAGCGAGCACCAACGAGCACTCGGCAAAGGCACGCGCTACCAGTTCAACGCCTGCAAGCGACGGGAAACCTCTTCAGCATTAGCTCGACTATTAAACCCGCTCACACGGAACCAACCTTCGCCATTGCTGCCGAAGCCGCTTCCCGGGGTAATCACCACATTGGACTCATTGAGGATTCGGTCGAACGCCTGCCAGCTGGTGTGCCCCTTGGGTGCATCGACCCAGATGTACGGAGCATTCACGCCACCAAACACGTGATGACCGGCCGCCTTGGCGCCCGCCACGAGGATCTTGGCATTGCCCATATAATGTTCGACCAAGGCGGCCACCTGGGCCTTGCCTTCCGGCGAATACAGGGCTTCGGCCGCACGCTGCACCAAGTACGACACCCCGTTGAACTTGGTGGTCATGCGCCGAGACCACAACGGGTGCAAGGGCTTGAACTCGCCCGAGGCCGTGGAGGCCAGGAGTGTCTTGGGCACCACCGTGAACGCGCACCGGACCCCAGTGAAACCGCCGTTTTTTGAGAAACTACGAAACTCGATGGCACACTCACGGGCCCCCGGGATCTCGTAAATAGAATGCGGGATTGTCGGATCGCTAATGTAAGCCTCATAGGCCGCGTCGAACAAAATGATCGATCGGTTGGCCAGCGCGTACTTTACCCAAGCCTCAAGCTGGGCCCGCGAGGCCGTGGCCCCGGTGGGGTTGTTCGGCGAGCACAAGTAAATGACGTCCACGTGCTCCTTGGGCGGCTCCGGAATGAAGCCGTTCTGGGCCGTGCACGGCAAGTAGGTGATCCCCTCATAGGCGCCCGAGGCATCGGCCTCGCCGGTGTGACCCACCATGACATTGGTGTCCACATAGACCGGGTACACTGGATCGGTGATGGCCAGACGATTGGAAGACCCCATGATGTCGAGGATCGCCCCGCAATCGCACTTCGAACCGTCGCTCACAAAGATCTCATCATCGGCCACGTCGATGCCGTGGGCCCGGAAATCATTCTCGGCAATGGCCGCCCGCAGCCACTCATAGCCCTGCTCGGGGCCATAGCCCTTGAAGGTGCTCCGCACGGCCATCTCATCCACCGCCTTGTGCAAAGCGGCGATCACAGCTTCCGGGAGGGGTTCGGTCACATCGCCGATGCCGCACCGAATCAACCGGGCGGCCGCTGCAGGGTTGGCGTCATTGAACGCCTTCACCCGCCGTCCGATTTCCGGAAACAGATAACCCGCCTTGAGCTTGAAATAATTGTCGTTGAGTGAAGCCATGGTGATGAGCCGGGCCAGTCCCGGAATGAGGGCGAGATTAGGGAATGCTCGCGGCCGGGTGCAAGAGCGCCTGTTCCCACAGTCTGTTCGCGCTTGTTCCCAGATTTCTCACTACTCTCTCGAACTCTACCCCAGCTACCAAAGGATCTCTCCGAGTCTTCAATTCAAACCCACTGACTAAGAAAGGTACGGGCCGGCACGCGCAACGGAAGCCCATGGTGTTTGAAGCAATCGACGGGCACATACGGCGCGTCCAATTCCACCTGGAAGGCGTAGGGAGCCCCGGTCCGTTGCTGGAAGAAGGCTAGGGAGGGCGAAAGTTCGGTGGCGCCATTCTTGACCTCGACGAGACACCAAGGCTTCCGGTCGCGCACGACCACGAAGTCGACCTCCTGCCCCTGTTTGGTGCGAAGATAAGCCAACTCGAACGTGCCCAACCCGAGGTCAGTCCACGCCTCGACCGCTTTGAGCAGGTGGCAGCCCACGAAGGTCTCGGCGCGGCGACCTACATCTTCAACGCCCGACCAATCGCGCAGAAACCACCGGGGTTCCTTTCGCAGGGAGTTGGCGATGTCCTTGGACCAGGGCCTCAGCGTGAACCCCAGATGCAATTGTTCCAGAGCGGCGATCCAACGGTTTGAGGTCTCGGCGGTAACCTGAAGGTCGCGAGCCAACTCGGAGAAGTTGAGTTGAACAGAGGATCGCTCCGAGAGGATGCGTGCCAACTGATCCAAACCAGCCAGATCGCGGAAGGCTCCGAGGTCGCGAAGATCCTCGCCCGTGAGCTGGTCGAGTCGAAGTCGCGCCCATTTGCGGGTGAAGGCCGGCGACCGCGTCAGAAAAGGTTCCGGGAACCCGCCATGACGCAGCAGGGCGTTCCAGTCGTCATCGCTGATCCTCACAGGCGGCGAAAGCACCTCGGTGGGCGTGTCGGTGCGCAGGCATTCGGCCACGCTGAAGGGATGCATTCGGTAGAGGAAGTATCGCCCCATGAGGCTGTCCCCTCCCCGGCGATAGACATTGAGCCGGGCGCTGCCGGTGACCACCACGCCGAGTTTCTTCCGATCGGCATGAACATCGAAAAAACCCTTGAGGAAGGCCTTCCAACGGCGGTCTTTGTGGATCTCATCGAAGACTACCTTGGGGCGACCGGCGCGAGCTTTGTCGGCTCCGATGGCTGCGGCCACGGCCGTCGCTCCCTTCTGGATCAGACGCCGGTCGTCGGCCGCGTCCCAGTTAAAATAGGACTCTGCCCCATGCCGACAAACCGTGGTCTTGCCCACCTGCCGGGGACCGCTGACGAAGGCCATCTGCCGATAGGTCTCCAGATGGATCTCCAGGATGGAATCATAGATTCGGCGACGATCGTTCATTGAAACCAATTTACGATAAATCGTAGTTTGGTAAACACCATTTTACGATTAATCGTAGTTTGGACTGTTCGAAAAATCGTGTTACACAGCCCCCCGCTCTACCCCGACGTCATCGCCACTCGGTGCCGCTGGGAAACTCATAGCGAGCGAGAGTCTCGGCGTGCATCTCGGTGCTGTAGCCCGCTTTCTCTGGGGCCAGGTAGCGGCCAGAGCGGATGCGGCAAGGATCAGTGAAGTGCTCGTGCAGATGATCCACGAACTCGCACACCCGTCCGTCCCAGCTGCCGCTGACCGAGGTGAAATCGATCATGCTCATGTGCTGAACGAACTCGCACAACCCGACCCCACCCGCATGCGGGCACACCGGCACACCGAACTTCGCCGCCAAGAGCAGCACCGCGAGGTTCTCGTTCACGCCCCCCAAACGGCAGGAGTCGATTTGGCAGAACGAAATAGCCCGAGCCTGCAGCAACTGCTTGAAGAGGATCCGGTTCATGCCGTGCTCGCCCGTGGCCACGCCAATGCCCAGCGGCTCCATGGCCCGCGCAATGGCAGCATGGCCGAGCACGTCGTCGGGCGAAGTCGGCTCCTCGATCCACCACGGTTTGAACGCGGCCAGCGACTGCATCCATTCGATGGCCTGCGGCACATCCCAGACCTGGTTGGCATCGACCATCAGCTTGCGATCCCAGCCGATTTCCTCGCGGATGATGCCGAGGCGGCGAATGTCGTCCGGTAGGTCGCGACCCACCTTGACCTTAATGTGGTTCCATCCCTCAGCCACCGCCTCGCGGCACAGGCGGCGAATTTTGTCGTCCGGGTAACCCAGCCATCCGGCGCTGGTGGTGTAAGCGGGATATCCCTCGCGCTCGAGCCGGGCGATGCGCTCGGCCTTGCCTGGTTCGGCGCGGCGCAGCAAGTCAAGAGCCTCGGCCGGCGTCAGGGCATCGGTCAGGTAGCGGAAATCCACGCAGGCCACGAACTCTTCGGGCGTGAACCCGCTCACCAGCTTCCAAACCGGCATTCCCGCATGGCGAGCGTACAAGTCCCACAGGGCATTGACGATGGCGGCCAGCGCCAAGTGAATGGCCCCCTTGTCCGGCCCGATCCAGCGCAGTTGCGAGTCGCCATTGAGTCGCCGCCACACCGCGCCCGGAGTTGCACGAAACTCCTCCAGCGTGAGACCCACCACGAGGTGTTCATGGGCCATGACCGCGGCGCAAACCACGTCGTTGCCCCGGCCGATAGTAAAGGTAGACCCGTATCCCTTCCATTCGGTGTCCGTGTGCAAGATCACGTAGGCCGAGGAATAATCTGGATCTGGATTCATCGCATCCGAACCGTCCAAGCCTTTGGACGTCGGAAAGCGAATATCGCGAACTTCAAGTCGGGTAATGCGCATGAGAGGCGGGATTATGGCGCGATGCCCGACCGCCGCCAAGGACCCAGACGCGGACGCCCTCTGGATGCGTTACCCTTGTTTACGAGGCCAACCTCTCGGCCTAATACCAATAAACCGTGTTGCCGCCCGGACCACCGACCGCACGGCCCTTGATTTGCGACTTCGGTCGAACGATCACGCTACCATCGGCCTGACCGACCGGCTGATCCGGAGTCAGCGAAAACTCCAGGAAGAGCCGACTCACCTTGGGGGCGTTGAAGCGGCCGAGGTGACCGACATCCCAGGTGACGGAACCCGGGGTATCGCTCACACGGTGGGTAATGAAGGCCCTCGAGGAATCACATTCATCAGACTTCGTGGGCCAGGCCGGCTCGATGTCGGCCGCCGCGGGATCTTTGCTGCCGCTGAGCGACTGAAACTTCATGCTCGGGAAATTCGCGAACCACATATAAGGCGTGTACACCATCGATGCAGGGGTGTCCCACCCGCCGTAGTCCTTGGTGGAGGCGTCGGCGAAGTTGGTCATGCTCGCGTAGTTGAGCCACAGCTTGCCAAAGGTCTTGGCGGTGACGGGGCAAATCAGGACTCGGGTCTCCTGCAAGTACTTGCCCTTCAACGAATCAACGATGCTGTCTTTTCGACCGCCCGTGCGGTGGTAGTCCGGGCTTCCGTCGTCATGCTGCTGAAACTTCCCGCGGTTGTCGTCGGCGTAGAGAATTTGCGGCAGGTACTGGCTGCGGATGTTGTTCACACAGACGATCCGGCTGCCCCGATACTTGGCCTTGGCTAGAGCCGGCAGGAGCATGCCCGCTAAAATAGCGATGATCGCGATCACGACCAACAACTCGATCAACGTGAACGCATTCCGACACGAGAGGTTTGGGCGTATCACAGGCATGGGATAGTTGGGCTTCGGGGAATAACCTCAGCAAGAACCTCACCCTTGGTTTTGTCAACCCGACCCCTCGGCTCGGACTGGTTCAGTGCTGGTCACCGCCCGGGCGGGTGTTTTTCTTCCAGGGCATGTCGGGGAACTTTTCGGGCAGCTTGAAGGCTTGGGCCTTGGGTTGAGCCATGCGGAGGTCGGCGTCTTCTTCCGGGGCAGGTTCAGTTCCCGGAGCGGCCATATTGCCTTTCCATGATGCAATACGAGCCTGCAGACCATGCTTCTCGGCGGTCTGCTTGTCGCCCGACTTCATGTAGAAGAGCGACAAATTGGTATGCACCAACTGCTCGTTGGGCTTGAGCTTCTCGGCACGATGCCCTTCGGCAATGGCCGTCGGGTAATCGCCCAAGCGGTAATGACTCATGGCCAAACCCAGGCGCGCATCAAAGTGGTCGGGATCCTCTGCAAGGATTGCCTGCAATTTCGAAATGGCGACCGCGTACTCGCCGGTCGAGTAGTCGAACATGGCATCGTCAAACTGATCCTGGTGGCTGGACATAAATTAGAGCGGACTCACTGGTAACCTTCTTGAACCTTGGCCACAACTGCGGACCCCGAAACTTCGACCTCCGGCTTAGAACGTTGAGTCCACCCTCTATCGGTTGTCCTTTCGATGCAGTGCCTGACGGGAGGGGCGAAACTTGAGGCGAGCGCTTCGAGATCTGGGTCCCCGCCTTCCCCGCCATTCTGCGGACCTGCCCTTGCCCGATGGCACTGGCAACTCCAGTCTCAACCCACGCATGAGCCTTGGTGCCTCTCTCCAGATGCTGTCGACCGATTTCGACGGCACCATCCACGACGATTTCGGTGATCCAAAAATCCCGCACGCACTGCAGGAGCGCATCGCTGCCTTCCAGGCCCGCGGTGGTCACTGGGTCATTAACACGGGGCGCGACATGGCCAGCCTGATGGAAACCCTGGGCCGGGCCCGGGTTTCGGTGCAGCCCGATTATCTGATCCTCGTTGAGCGCGAAATTTTTGAGCGGAAGCACGACCGCTTCGTGCCGGTAGAGCCGTGGAACAGCCGCTGCACCCAAGACCATGCACACTTGTTCCAATCGGTGGCGATAGAACTGGAACAACAAATCCAATCCCTTTCGGCACGCCACGGAGCCACCTTTTACGGTGATGCCTTTTCACCCCTGTGTGCGATTGCTCAGTCCAACCAGCAAATGGATGAAATTCACGCCGAGTTGGACATCTTCTGCGAACGTCACCCCGACCTGGTCGCCGTGCGCAACGACATCTACATACGCCTAAGCCACCGGGGCTACAGCAAGGGCACCGCCCTGTCCGAACTGGGCCGCATCCTGGGCATCGGACCCGAGGCACGGGTGGCTGCCGGCGATCATCTCAACGACCTGCCCATGCTGCGCCGCGAACACGCCCATCATTTGATTTCGCCTTCGAATGCACTGGCTGCCGTGCAACTGCAGGTGCGGGCGGAAGGCGGATGGATCGCCAGCACGACCGCCGGGAACGGGACCCTGGAAGGGCTGATTCGTCTCGGGTTCTGAACTTGAATCCGTTTTCTTAGCCTCGTGTCCACCTTGCAACTGACCGAAGCATTCTTCGCCAAGGCCGCGGGCTGGGAGGTGATGAAACACGCCCGGGCTCTGCTCGCCACCGGCAAGGTTCTGTCCTCGAATTGGACCCCGCCCCTGCTGAAAGGGGTGGTTATGTCTGATGCCACTTCGCTGCGGGCTGGGCTAGTCATCCGGCATGAACTGGACATCGAAAACATCTGCTCGTGCCGGCAATCGCGGGAATGGGGAACGTTGTGCGCCCATTCGATTGCCGTCGGCCTGCACCACTTAAAGCCGGCTGGAGCCGTGCCAGCCGCGGATGGAAACGGGGCGGGCTCGTCCTCCGGGACCGCTTCAGGAAGTCCGCCCAACGCCGGTCGATCCTCCGGACCCGGATCCAAGACCCCGCTTTCCAACAAAGACCCTGTCCGCCTGCGTCGATCCGAGACCGGCAAACCGCTGGAAATCCAGGTCATCTTCCCGCCCAACCTGGCCGAAGCGATGATCCGGGATCGCGTGATGGTGATGTTTGAGGGAGTCACCGCCAACAGCCGCGCCCCGCTCAATGCGCTCATCCAGTCCGGGCCCTTCCGATTGTCGGAGGCCGACACGCGCCTGCTCGATGCGGCCGAACTGGCTGCCGGCGGGGATACTCCGGGCATGATCCAGCTCAACGGATCCGCCCTCGTGCCGCTGCTGCATTCTTTGTCCGGTCACGCCCAACTCACCCTCGGACGCAAGACCGAGTTGACGGTCTCACGGGTGCCTGCGCCCTTGCCCCTGAGTGCACACCTCGAAGTGTCCGGCGAGATTAGCCTGAGCCTAAAGACTCCAGTCAAAGGAGCCGCTCAGCTGAGCAGCCCCGATGAAACCTGGCTACTAACCGCCAATACGCTCCAGCCCCTGGGCTTGTCTCCAGCCCTGCGAGGCGTACTGCAGTCGCCCCAACGGGTGCCTCGATCGGACGTCCCCCGCTTTCTCTCCCAAGACTGGCCCAAGCTTTCCGGAACGCCGGGCCTTGAGGCCAATTTCCGCCCGGAAGACTTCGTGCTCGAACCGGCCCCTCCGAAGTTCCTGCTCCAGTTGACCGGTGGGCTGGCCATGCTGACGGCCTTACTGCAATGCCGCTACGGCGCCCGCATCATGACCGTGGGAGTTACCGCTCGCGAGGAAGCCGCCTGGATGCCCGACCCCGCCAACGTGCGTCGCTACACGGCTCGGGACTTGTCCGCCGAACACACGGCCTTCATGCGCCTCCGACAGGCCGGATTCTCGGGCCCCGATTCGCAGGGCCGCTGGCAGCTCAATGGCCAGGAACGTGTGCTGGCCTATTTTTCACGCCTTCATCCAAGGTTGGAACGCGAGTGGGAGGTGTCGCTGGAGGAGCGCCTCGAGACGAGCACCCGCAAGAACTTGGTACGCGTGGAACCCCGGTTTCAAATCACGCCCTCGGGGGAACGCTGGTTCGACCTCGAGGTTTCTTACGTGGCCGAAGACGGCGAGCGCTTCAGTGCCGCCGACATTCAGCGATTGGTGCTCGGGGGTGGCCAGGGCAAATCCCGCTCCGGAAAAACCATCCTCATCGACACCGGTGCGGTGGAGGAATTGCAAGAGGTGCTGCTCGACTGCTCGCCCGATCAACGAGACGGACGGTACCGAATGGGGACGGCGCAGGCAGGATTTCTGGACGCCTCGCTGCGAGAACAAGGTCACGCGGTCCAAGCACCCGCGGCTTGGAGAGAACGCGTCGCCCAGCAAACCGGAATGGCAGCGCAACCGTGTCCACCGCTGGGGGCGCTCGAGTCGGTCCTGCGCCCGTACCAAAAACAGGGCGTCGCCTGGCTACGATTCCTGCGCGACCACGGCTTCGGAGGCATTCTAGCCGACGAAATGGGTCTGGGTAAAACCATTCAAGTCTTAGCCCATTGCGCCTCACTCAATGCAGCGGCGGGCGCCCAACCCCTTCGACCCACCCTGATTGTCTGCCCCACCTCGCTGGTCACTAACTGGGCCGCTGAGGCCATGCGCTTTGCTCCAAAACTCCGGGTGCTAGTGCTGTCCGGGTCGCAACGCCACAAACTCTTTGCGCAAATACCCGCTCACGATTTGGTGATCACCAGCTACGCGCTCCTTCGGCGCGATATCGAGCAACACCGGGATTATGCCTTCGACACGGCGGTCCTCGACGAGGCTCAGCACATCAAGAACCGCAGCACGCAAAACGCCAAGGCCGTGAAGGCCATCCCGGCGGACCACCGACTGGTGCTGACGGGCACCCCGCTGGAAAACTCGGTCCTCGATCTCTGGAGCCTCTTCGACTTCCTCATGCCCGGCTACCTGGGCAGCTCCGATGATTTCCAGGACCGTTACGAAATCCCCATCTCCAAGGAGCGGGACAAGGGCTCCATGGCCCGTCTCGGCAAACGCATCCGACCCTTCCTGCTGCGGCGTCTCAAAAAAGACGTGCTGCAAGAACTGCCCGCCAAGCTTGAACACGTCTCCTACTGCGATCTCACACCGGCCCAGTCCAAGGTGTATGCGCAGGTCTTGGCCGCGACCCGCAAGCAGGTCGATACGGCGGTCGAGGCCAACGGACTGGCTAAGAGCCGGATGGTGATCCTCACGGCATTGCTGCGCCTGCGCCAAATCTGCTGTGACTTGCGACTTTTGGATGCCGACAAGGACAACAATGCGGCCCCCGGTACTGAGTCCGCATCCGACGATTCAGGCAAACTACAACTCTTCGGTGAACTGCTCGACCAGAGCCTCGACGGCGGGCACCAGCTCCTTGTTTTCAGTCAGTTCACCCGGATGCTGGGTCTGCTGAAGGAAGAATTGAAACAGCGCGAGGTCGAGTTCTGCTACTTGGATGGTTCGACTCAGGACCGCGCCGGCGAGGTTGCGAAATTCCAGTCACCGTCGGGTCCTCCGGTATTCCTCATTTCGCTCAAGGCGGGCGGCGTGGGCCTCAACCTCACACAAGCCGACACCGTGGTGCACTTCGATCCGTGGTGGAATCCGGCCGTCGAAGACCAGGCCACCGACCGGGCTCACCGCTTCGGTCAATCTCGCGTGGTAAGCAGCTACAAGCTCATCACCCGCGGCACGGTCGAGGAGAAGATCGTCAGCTTGCAGCAACGCAAGCGGGAGATCATCGCCTCCACACTCACCGGTGAAGAGGCCTTCGCCGAAACCCTCAGCTGGGACGAGATTCGCGAACTTCTCGACTAAGCCGTAACGATGCAGTTCTTGGCCCAGGGTCGAATTAGGCTGTCGGACGCCTTCGGTGCAAGTGCCAGGATCCGTAGGCCATCAGCCACGGACAAGAACAGGCCAGCGCGTTGACCCAGCCCAGGTAGAGGGCCATCCGCTGGGGGTGCCCATCCATCCACGCTTGGCCAAACTCTATCGGTGGCGGCGAGGCATTCTCGCGCAACGATTCAGCCCACCGCGCCGCCCGAAAGTGCACCAAACCATTGAAAAGCACCCAACCCACAAGGGTATTCAGCAAGAGCACCCGGTGCCACGGAAAGTGGGCAGGCTGAAACCAACGGAGCCCTAATAAAATCGGGGGCAGGATTAGAAATCCTATCAGACTCAGCGCGTACATCCAGCCATTCACAACCCCGCTAGTCTCCATTAATGAATTTGGAAATGGCCAGCGACAATCTGAACCCTACTTTATCAGGTCATGAATTCCCGTCTCCCTTTAGCCTCAGGAGATTTACATCGTGCTCAGGCCTTTCAGAGTTCCCTCGCCTCGACCCGTTCCGCCTTCACCCTGATCGAACTGCTGGTGGTCATCGCCATCATCGCCATCTTGGCGGGCATGCTCTTGCCGGCACTCGCCAAAGCGAAACTCAAGGCCAAGGAGGTCAGTTGTCTGTCGCATTTCCGGCAATGGGCCATCGCCTCCAACCTCTACGCCTCCGACGATGCCCGTGGTCGATTGCCCATGCTGGGCGACGTCGGCAACAACCCTTGGGACGTGGCTGATGCGATGATCCCGGCGGTCCAAAACTACGGACTCACCGTGCCGATGTTCTTCTGCCCGGTCCGAACAGCCGAATTGACCGAGGCGCAACAGTGGCTCCAGCAGCAGCGCAAGCGGACCCTCGCGAGCAACGACGATCTGAAGTTTTACTACAACCAGCGGTGGAGCTTTGGCTTCGCCATCATGCAGCACAGTTGGTGGGTGCCTCGTTCCGGACAACCGGGATACAAAGTCATGCCGTCCACCACGCGGGTGAACACCAATTCAATGGTCGAAGGATGGCCCACGCGACTGGAAGACGCCGGCGCATCCACCAGCCCCATCATCACCGACACACTCTACAAAGACGGCTTCGAAACCAATCTTCAGAAGGCTTGGGGCGGGCATCCGACGATGAAGGCCGACTCGGGCTTCCAAATCCAGGGCGGCCGGGCGGCCTCCATTAGCCGCGCCTTTGCCGACGGCCACGCCGACCTCGCCCGAGCCAGCGCCATCGTCTGGCGACACTACGGCAACTGGACGAGTTTTTACTGAGAAGACACCCGAAGCCTCCCGGGTCGCGCCGGGGGACTGGCGAGCGCCAAGGCTGTAAGCGCAAACAAGGCCAGCATAAAGAAGAGCGCGTTGGGAGTTCTTGCCGTCCAAGGTTGCCACGGCCAAGGAAAGTCAAAAAAAACGAAGTTCAAGGCGAAGTAAACCCAAGCCGAGCCGAGCAAGGTTCGACGCAGCGATCGGCCACTGTCCGGTTCCCGATCCTGATCCGCGATCCACCAGGCCGCGGAGAGACTCGCCCAAACCAATGGCAATCCCAGCAACAGGACACCCAGGATCCAGAGAGTCCCGACGGCACCCTCCCATCCGATCGCCACGGGATTCTCGATGCCTCGGACTAAAAAAGTCTTCCCCGCGATCGGCACCACGGTCACTACGGTGATAAGCCACGCCGGCCACCGACGCCCCACGACCACGGCCACCAGAGGAATCAGGCCCAGGTGTAAACCGGGATCGTAAATCGCCTGGATGCGTGGAAATGGTCCCCACTCCGAAGCCACGAGGAGTCCCAGATGGAGGGTCAAAACCGCGAATTCAACCGGCGATGTCCACCCCTTCTCCGGATCGACGGTGTGGGCGATGAGCTTGCGGTTCCGATTCAAGCCCACGGCAACAACCGCGGCCATGGTGCAACCAAAGGTAGTCTCCATCCAATTCCACCAGTTCATGTGGGGCGCCAACCGAGTCCAGAGGCCGCCCTGAAACCACTCCGGATGCCACGCGTGCGCCGCCTGCAACGATTGTCCCAGAGGAAAACCCAGGGCCCCGCCGAAGAACCCCCAAAGCATCATGCGCACGGCCAGAACATCCCGCCGGCACACACCGCACCAGGCCCCGGCGACTGCAAGGGCCAGGAGCAAACCTCCCCAAACCTCACGACGCGGTTTGAGGACCGAATCCGGCTCCCACCGCCAGTCATCGGAGAAATAGATTCGCGGTAGGATCCGATGGGCTGGATCAAAGGGCTCATTGATCCACCCCACTCCAACCCGCTGAACAGCAATGAGAGCCAGCATCAAAAACAGCATCTCCCGAACCCGATATCGGATTCCGCCCAGACCCATTCCCAAAAACAATCCGAAGAACCCGATCCAGATTCCCCCTTTGATGGCCAGTCCCAACATACCCCAGCCAAGCGCCGCCACGTTGCCGATCAGAGCAGCGTCTTGAGTCAGTCCGATGGTCTGGCCGTAGGTCTCTGTTCCGCCGAAACCCATGGCCACGGTCGCCAGAGCCACTGCCCGTGCGGATGCCAACGGCGGCAGGTGAGGTGCCAAACGCAACGCGAGAACCAGCGCGACCAGCAGACCGGCCATCATCGCCCCGGTCTCATGGCCATACTGCCCGCGGATTCCCCAACCCATTCCTCCGGCCAAGGCCGTCACCAACACTGTCACCAACACCGTCACGAAAGCCTGAGAGGGAGCCTCCAAGAACGCTGGATGAACGAGGGCTTGCGGGACATGTTTCGGGAGCATGGGAACCAGCCTCCAATCCTGAGTTACTGCTGTCCAAACCAATCCCCCACCCCAATCATTTCCAGCAGCGGTAGATCAGGATCCCAATCCGAGGACAAAAGCACTCAGAGGGTACGGTGAAAAGGCCTTGACCAAACCAAGAACTCGTCACCAATTTCTACATTAATCCCGGGTAGTTCTCGTTATCCCCCGACAGCTGCTTTCGGGATTTTGATCGGAGATCAGACGCCATGACACCGAAAGCCCAGCCCTCGTCCGAGGTTCCCATTCGCCTCTCTCTCTCCGCGCCACGGCCGCAGCGACGCATTCAGGATGGCTTCACGCTCATCGAACTGCTGGTGGTCATCGCCATCATCGCCATTTTGGCAGGCATGCTTCTGCCGGCGCTGGCCAAGGCCAAGGCCAAGGGCAATGGCATCATGTGCCTCAACAACACCAAGCAGTTAATGATGTCGTGGAAGCTCTACGTGGATGACCAGAACGGGAAGATCCCGCCGGCCTACTCGAGCAACCCCAACTTCAATTCCTGGGCCTACGGCATTCTCGATTGGAACACCGCCAACCGCGACAACTGGGACGTCACCAACACCTTGGGCAAGGGCTCGATCTGGCGCTACACGGGCATGACCCAGAAGATCTACAAGTGCCCCGCCGACACCTTCTTGACGCTGGGAGCCAACGGCAAACCCCGCATCCGCAGCAACTCGATCAACTCGTGGGTCGGCATGCATGACGGACAACCCACCTGGTTCGGCAACAGCCCGCCCTGGCGCATGTTCCTGAAGGACTCCGACTTCGTGCAACCCTCCGACACCTGGGTCTTTGTTGATGAGCATCCCGACAGCATCAACGACGGGTTCTTTTGCACCGACATGAAGCCCGCCCCGAATCTCGCGCAGGCGGTCATGCCCGACCTGCCGGCCAGCTACCACAACGGGGCCTGTGGTTTTGCCTTCGCCGACGGCCACTCCGAAATCAAGCGCTGGCTCGATAAGCGGACGGTACAACCCGTCAAACGCACCGGCTTCAGCCCCCCGAACCAGGCCAACAACCGCGACGTCGAGTGGCTCTGGAGCAAGACCACCCAGCGGTTGCAGTGATTATTAAAATCCTCCTCGCAACCTGAGCCATCCGTCGCACAGTTGCTGGCGCAGGGCGGTCGTGCCAATTCTAACACCGTAAAACGGGGGTTACGGGGAATGGTCTTGAGTCTCTTCCTCGGGGGCCACGATTGGCTGACCTGCCTCCAATCTGTCTTCGCGTGGATAGATGCCCTTCCGGATGTTCAGGGCGTACAAGGATTCGAAAAAACTCTCAATGGGCGTTCCCAACTCTAACGAAAGCCTCGCCCTTGAAAACGCGATTCCTTTTTTCACCAGTAATTCATCGCCACTGAGATAGTCGTTCTTCAATTCAGCAGGGATCTCTCGGTACGTGGGAAAACTCTCTCCGATCTTTGATTCCTTCTCTTTCAGGAAATCCCGCCATTGAGAAATACCAGCTAACTCACAATAGGTGGGCCTTAACTGGATCATCGCCACGTCGCCGCCAAAGTAATTCGAGAGAACCTGGTACACTTGAGTGATGTCAGCACGAATTACTGGGTCCAAATCCTGCAACAGAGATTTGGCTTCTTGGATAGTCAGCAGCCGGTCTACTTCTCTGGCATATACCGGATCGTCACGATGGCGTTGCGGATCGTAAATCAGATTTTCGCTTTGTTTCGATAGCGATCGTCTTGGATTGTTTCCCTTTCCGATTAGGGGCGCGCTTCCATCTGCCGGCAACTCTTGGGGCGAGTCCAGGTCTAACCGGTGGCGTGTTGAATCCTTGGAACGTATATTGACCAATAAGGTCAACACCAGAACCACCATCAACACAAACGCCCATGCAAATTTATTCATTGAATTCCCGCACTTTGTTTGACAATTCGAAAAACAATCGACTTGAAATCTCTCTTTCCAAGAGAAACCTTTGAGACAGGGTACGGCAGAATATGTTGGATTGAGGGCCCCAAATCAACTCGTTGGCCACCAAATTATGCCCAGCCTGAATGGCACGCGGCGTGGCATTGGTTTCAGCATACAGTGCTCGCAGAGAAACTGTTAATGACCGGGTCTCGGGAATCACATACGCGGGAAAACTATTGCTCGCCAACCAGTCAGGCAATTGTTCGTACCATCCTTCAAAACCCGACAAACCGTTTGCAGTAGCCCCCTGGGTCGGTTTCCCCAGCAAGCGCCTCGTCTCTGGCAAGGTCAACAGCTTCGCGGCTGGCTCACCCTCCTTAATCTGAACCATAATTAAGGGACGGTATCGAAACAAGAAAGTCGCCATCAACGCAAAACCCAAGAAGAAGATCAGCCTGATGGTATTGGATTTTTTCATTATTAATTTCAATAAAAAAATAATAGACAATTAATCAGTACGCAACGACACGACAATCACAACCGTAATCAACCAGCCTGATAACCGCCCTTCAAAAACTCTTAAACAATACCCGTAAAGACAATCTTATTGTTTCAAACATTTTTAAAAGCAGTTAAAATTTAAAACCAGTTTGTTTCTTGGAGAAAAACGATGCCGAGGATTACTGCGGCAGCGGGACTGAATGCCGCCATAACTAATTAACAAAAAACCCGCTATAAAAGTCACTTTTTTCTAAGGATTGCGTCGACTTGGGCTTTTTGATCCGTCGGCAATATGGAGTAAGAATCCTTAAACATCTGGTGAGCTAACGCTTCAGCCCTCGAATATTTGGCGTTGAGTACTCCGACAACAGAATCTTGATATTCCCAACTAAAGTCAGTGTAGCCGAGTCGAGAAACCTGAATGGGAATTACCCAACTTCTAGGTGTTTCAGATCCAAAGCAGCTTGACGGAACAACTGCCCCTTCAGCCACAACAACAATGTTGTGGCTACTTATCGCTGTCTTCTGGATGTTTCTTGCCGGAATCGCAACCTTATTCTTCACGCGATATGTTGTTTTTACATCCAAGCTTCTCTTCTCAAATCTTGCCGGTTCATCGCATACCCATTTTTGTTTACCTTGAATCGGCGTGAAGGCACCAACAGTGATTGTTTCCGACTTTGGAATCTCCATTCCATTGGAATCTATATTTAAAGATCTAGTATTACTATAAGTCTTGGAAGGATCTGATTTTTCTATCCCCATATCTTTAATTCTTTTTATACCAGTGTTAGCGGGCCGCCCTCCCAATTCGAGGGATGTCTCAGTATGGCTCAAAATCACAATCTCATTGAAATAAGTTTCATAATCCGTCCCTTGACTGAATTTTTAAACAGCAATATCTGAAAGCTTCTTGAGAACCCCAACTCCAGTCGTAAACAAATCCTTCTCATACATAGACTGGGCCATCACTTGGTTCCCAATAAAAGAACCAGATATTATAATACCTACACAAACATGTTGAATTATACTTTTCATTTTTATTATAGTTAACGATTTAATTTTGACCGTTTTTTGACTCTCTGAAGTTTTGGTTCCTAGCTATTTCCAATCGGAAGGGGGTGAATCTTGGAAGATAATGCCGAGCGGTGTCGCTGAAGTAAACGTTCACATGGTTACGGGGGCTTGGGGGAGACTTGTGACGTGCTTTGGAAGCGCGTCTTGAGGCGCAACCCACGACGTTGGTATCGAAGGTGCAGAAAACACCTGACCTGTTGCCGGAACGGAGGGTGTGCGCTGGCACCCCAAAGGGGCACTCCACAGGTCATCCACAACCAGATTCGGCAAGTCGTCAAGTCGGCTCAACGTGTCTGTACAGATCCAGCGCGACGATAGGGCTGGGGTTACCCGGGCGGGGATGCCCGCCTTAGGGCACGTCGAGCGACCAACACACACCACGGCCTGTCTACCGAAAATTCGGCGCAGATTCCATTGGTGGTTGAAACTTCTCATCTGTTTTAAATCTTATCAAAGATTGAGCGGTAATTTTAGTCAAATTATTTATTTTTGTTTGCGCATTTTTTATTTTTATTATATAAAATTGACTATCTTGTCGCCTTTTTTACTGGATTTATACGTTATTTACCCCTGTTGATTAGCTTCCTCTGACGGGTTGATTATTTTTGCCGCACCCACAGCTGGCCGGTGGAGTTCTCCAGAGCCTTCACGTAGAAGCGTTCCAGGAAGTTCGTGCCGGCAAAGGGGCTGTAAATCGAGGCGGTGGCTTGGGTCTGGTCGTGGGTCAGAACCATCGCGGGCGGGGTCTTCTGCAGGATCGCGAGCGCTGACTCCGGACTGAGGTCGCCGCACAATCGGCGCTTCTCCACCACCAGTTCCAATCCCTTTACCGGCAGCGCGCCGGAACGAAACAATGTCAGACAAGGACTGCTGGCGTAGACAGTTCCTGTCCGGTATGCATGCGGCTTCAACATCGCCGGTTCGTCGCGATCCCTATCTGGGTTCACCGTCCGGCGCACCGCACGCAGGTTCTCCGGAGGCACCAGTAAAGGGGGCAGTTCTTGATATTGGTTAATACCCGCCCAGCTTCCTTCGGCGATACAAGAGATGGTTCAGATAACCACGCGTGCCCATCGCCAGACGCTCGGCGATCCACCCCACCGTCATCGTCGTCTCCGCCCGCAAGCGCGCCGCCAAATCCACCTTCACTGAATCCCCCTTGGGCCGAGTGTTGAGATCAGCTTCCTGCCACCGCCCCCGCTTCAACTCCGCCGCGATGATCAGTTCCGCCAGCGCCTCCGCCGTCTCTGCGCGCTCCTCGCCGTAATGCTCCGCCCCCCATCCGCTCGCTCATTTGCGTCAGCAACTCCTCCCGAAACGTCTCCTCGCCCAGACACCAGCCGCGCCGAATCGGCTTGAACTCCTCGCCTTCCTCCGTGTTGCGCCGTTCCTCCAACGCCCGCTCAAGCCGTTGCCGCCCCGCAGGACTGTCCTCTGGGATGCCCCACTCGCCCAGCAACCGATCTACCCGCAACCACGCCGGACGTTTTGAGCGCGCTAGCAAGTACGCCGGCCAACTGCTCCAGGCAAAACTCTTCAAGGGCACATCCGCCACCACCAGTTTCGCTCGCGCCGGATTCAAGTGGACGTAATCGCCCACGCTCTTGAGATAACCGCTACCCGATCCGTCCATGATCAGGGACTTGTAGCGCCCGGAGAACAGGTGGCCGAAGAGCTTGCGACGCCGGTTGAAGCGACTCGTGTAAGTGCCCAGCAACCATTTCATACCGGCGACCAGATTTGGCTGCGGCGTCTCGACCACCACATGAAAATGATTCGGCATGAGGACATAGGCGTGAATCTGCCAGCCCGTCTTGGCGCAAGCCTCGCCCAGCGTGTCGACGAAGCGCTGGCGATCCGCATCATCCATGAAGATCAGTTCCCGCCGGTCACCGCGATTCATGACGTGATAAATCGCGCCAGCATACTCGACTCTCAACTAGCAGGCCATGATGGGAGAGTGGCTTTAGCCGCTTTATGTATCAATATCAAGAACTGACCCCTTTTCCGACCGTCGGGAACTCGGTTTGTATCCCGCGCGACAATCGGCCACCGTAGCGGCATGAGTTCAGCGGGGTTTCCAGCCCTTCGGGCGCGACGGTTGCGACGCGATGCGGCCATCCGTGAAATGGTGCAGGAGATCCGGCTTCATCCCTCGGACTTCATCGCGCCGCTCTTTGTCCAAGAAGGTTGTGGGGCGCCGACGGCCGTGGGATCCATGCCTGGGGTCTTCCGGCTCAACCTCGATGATCTGGTGCGCGAGGCGCGGGAACTTTTCGAACTGGGCATTCGCGGCATCGCGCTCTTTCCGGTCACACCCAGCGAACTCAAGACTCCGGACGGCCGCGAGGCACTGAATCCCGAATGCCTGGTGCTGCGGGCCGTGCGGGCGATCAAGGCGACGGTGCCCGAGTTGGTGCTCTTCACCGACATCGCCCTCGACCCCTACACCACCCACGGTCATGACGGATTGCTGACCGCCGATGGCCGCGATGTGGACAACGACGCCACGGTTACGGTGCTCGGTGAAATGGCCGCCTTGCACGCGGCGGCAGGCACCGACTTCGTGGCCCCCAGCGACATGATGGACGGCCGGGTGCGCGCCATTCGTCATGCGCTCGATTCGGCAGGCCACGGCGAAACGGGCATCCTGGCCTACAGCGCCAAGTTCGCCTCGGCCTATTATGGCCCCTTCCGCGAAGCCGTCGGCAGTGCTCAGGCAGCCGGCACCCGATCGCTCGACAAGCGCACCTATCAACTCAATCCGGCGAATCCACGGGAGGCCCTGAAAGATGCCCTGCTGGACGAACAGGAAGGGGCCGACGCGCTAATGGTCAAGCCGGCGGGTCCCTACCTCGACATCCTCGCCGAATTGCGGCGGCAAACACGGTTGCCCTTGGCTGCGTATCAGGTGAGCGGCGAATACGCTCAAATTCACGCCGCAGCCCGCGCCGGTTGGCTCGACCTTGTGGCCACCCGCAACGAAAGCCTCTTAGCCATCAAGCGGGCCGGCGCCGACTGGATCCTCAGCTACTTCGCCCGCGACATGGCGACTGCGCTGCGAAATGAAGGCTGATCGAAACGTCTGACCGGAGGAATGTCTGACCGGAGACTGCAAACACTTCTATCAACGATTCGAATAATCAATTAACTCATTGCCAACAGCTCATCCCGGGATGCTGATATGGCGACAATTCGTTGATCTCCTTTCATGAAACCAGCTGATCCCGCTCCCCTTCCTCCCGTGGTTCGCTGGATCGACCCGATTTGGCCGCTGGAATCCGCCTTCGCCACCACACGTCGAATTCTCTTTAGCCCCTTCCAACTTTCGCGGTGGTTGCTGCTCGGATTCATGGCCTGGCTGAGCCAGTTGACCCATTTCGGGATCACGGGCCTCCAGACTCAGGCCAGCCGAACCGAATCCAAGCTCGGCCCCATCCGCTGGGACGTCTCATCGAGATTCGCGAGTGATCTGGTCGAGTGGTTCGAGCAGGTCCTCTCGACCGTTCGTGATCATTGGATCTGGATGGTACCGTTGCTGGCTTTTCTGGGCGTGCTGGCACTGACGGTCTGGGTGGCGCTCATATGGCTCAATAGCCGCGGCGATCTCGTCTTCGTGGCTGGAGTGACTCGAAACGAAACCGGCCTCTCAAGCCCCTGGCACGAATTCGCGCGCGAAGCCAACAGCCTGTTCCGGTTCCGGCTGGCGCTCGGCCTGCTGCAAGCGCTGCTCATGGTCGCTTTTGCAGGAATGATGCTTCTGGGAGGCTTACGATACATGACGCTGTTCGACATCGAACTCCTCATGCTGCTGACACCGATGGGTCTGGGGACCCTCTTCCTTTTACTGGTCGGCTGGCTGACCACGGAATTCGTGGTACCGATCCAATTCACGCGCCGGTGCGGGTGCCGGAAAGCCTGGGGGGTGCTGGGGGCTCAGATGATCCGCTTCCCGACGTCCTTCCTGCTGTACCTGCTGGTTCAAATCCCGTTAACCATCGTCACCGTGCTCGCGGTCGTCTTGTTCGCGGTCCTCACCTGCGGTGCCTGTTGCCTGCTACTAGTGCCGTTTGTCCACGTGGTTATCCTCCTGCCCGTGTATGTCTTGCACCGGGCCTATCCCTTACACTTCCTCGCACAATTCGGAAGCGGTTGGGATGCCTTCGCAACGGGCGGATCACAGCCGGGTCACTGACGCGCGCCTGCGGCGAGAGACCAGTTTTGTTGCCCAGCCTGTGCGGGGCCCAACAACGGACGAACTATCGGTTCAATAGCTCCGAAACCGGGCCTGTCACCGTCCTTCGGCGCGCGCCTGAAGGGTCTCGCCGGTCTCGAGGCGCAGGTCGGCCCAGTAGCCGAATTCCCAGGACCAATCGGTGGCGGCGTTCTCGAGGCGAATGACCACGCGGCGGCCGGCGTAGCGGGTGAGATCGAGGGAGACATCCTTCCAGCGGGGGACCTCGTGAGTGACCGGTTGTCGGTGAATCACTTCACCGTCAATGACCACCCGAAGCTCCCAATCGCCTTGGTCATGGGCGGCGACCGCGAACTTCACGGCGGTCTTACCTTCCCGCGGCAAGTTGATCGCACGAACCAGAGCCGCGGGGCGCCGGGCATCGATGGGATGGGTCATGAGCACATTGCGTCGCCCCACCGCTTCCGGGTACTTGGCAGGCGCACCCTCAAACTCCGGACAATCGACCTGCCAACCCGGGGCCCAAAGGGCAATGGACTCACCATCGGTGGCCGCGGCCGGGCCCTTGTTGTTGGCATCGGGCAACACCGCGGAGGTTTCACCGATGAGTTCCTTGCGGCGCTGCGGCGTCAAGGGCTTGCCATCTTGAGGCGGCGCGAGAATGAACCAAATGAGATTGCGGAAATCGGCGTCGGGCATCTGGTCCAACCCTTCAGGCATGGCCGAATTGGCCGTCACGCGCACCGCCTTCACGTTGGATCGATCGATCACCACTTCATTCGAACCGGCCATGAGCAGTTTTACCCGGTTGGCCGTGTTCTCGACCATCCGCCCGCTGTGGGTCTGACCGTCGATGGTCTCAACCTCCACATTCTCATAGCCCTGACCGATGATTTCGTTGGGGTTGATGACGTTGTGCAGGAGCGCATCGAGCGAACTACGACCCACGCCCGTCAAATCGGGCCCCACGGCCGCGCCTTCTCCGTGCAGCTGGTGGCAGACCAAGCACGTCTTGGCGGCGAGCTCATGCCCGGCCTTTAAATCCACAGGCCCATCGATCACCACCTTCCGCTTGGCGGCGATGCGCTGAAGGATCTCCGGGCCCGAGGCCTGAAACCGACCGAACAGGCGACCGGCCTTCTCCCGTTCATCCGGATTCTGAGAACCCAACAACGAACGCACCGTAGTGGCCGGAATGTCGGCCTTGGCGATGTCGCCTCGGTCGAGGGCGTTGTAGAGGGCCCGTTTCCAGGCACCCCGTGTGGTGGACAACTGGGCGGCGGCCGTACGTACCGCCGGGGTCATGGCCTTCCAGTGAGAGAGCAATTGACGAGCCGTCTCGTCGTTGCCTGTCTCGGCCAATACGCGAATGGCGGCCACGCGGAGCGCATCGGAAGCATCGGATCCTGCCACGGCCAAGAGCACCTGCCGCCCCTCTTCGCCACGCTGATTGCGGAGCCCCTGAATGGCCTCCAGGCGTTCGGTCTCTTGGAGGGCTGTGTCACCCACACGTGCCAACTGCGCCCGCAGAGCTCCCACATCCCCCCACAAAGCTCCCAATTGCCGCGCTTTGGCCACAGTGGCGAGGTTCGAGCTTGAAAGGAGCTTCTGCAGCAGCGCCTCCGTGGGTTTGGTGGGAGCCAAAGCCTTGCCCCGCTGACCATCGATCAGGCCATCCAGCAGGTATGGGATGAGCGGAGAGGCCGAATCGAGCGATTGAACGATCTCCAGCGTCTTGTCCACGAGCCAATCCTTCCGGGCGTCGCAGAAGCGGCGGACCATCTTGTAGGCCAACTTGCCAGACATCGGCAGGTAGCGTTCCCCCTTCTCCTGGAACCAGGCAGCCGTGATGTTGGGGTCGTAGAGCAAGTTGGGCTCGAGCGCCATCCACAGCAGGAAGGGCAAATCGCGATCCGTGGAAGCCTTGGCGGTCCCGAGAAGTTTCTCAGCCACCGACGTCACCGCCGGGCCCAGAACAGCGATGTCGTGGCCCAGGGGCGTATTGACCGTCAACGAGCCGCCCGAGAACTGCCGCAAAGCCGTGGCCACTGCGGCGAGTACGGTCGGGTTTTCATCGGTGGCCAACAATTCGAGACGCTTGTGGACTCGCTCGGTGATGCGGTTGTTCTCACCGCTGAAACGCGCCGCCCACATGCGCAGCGACGGCACGGACGTATCGGCTGCCTCGTCGAGAACGACATCATCGGCCAAGCCTGCGCTGAACAAGGTCCAGAGGGCGGCCAAGCGGGCGTCTTCGGAGCCCGAAGACTTCAGGCGGGTGAAGAGTACGGATTTCTGAGAAGCAACATCCGGGCGTTCAGAAAGAATCCGCTGAGCCATCCGACGGTGCCAGACGTTGGAGTGACCCAAGGTCTGAACAAGTTCAACGGTGCTCCGCTGAGCCAACGCCAACCCTGCAGGCCGCGACGGCACGGGTCGACCGGGTTGGTCTCCGGCCCAGACAATGCGCCAAATGCGTCCACGCTCACGATCCACGCCTTCCGGGTCGGCTCCGGCATTTTGATAGCAGGGGTACTTGTCGTACCAGTCCATCACCCACACCGCGCCATCGGGGCCAGTTTGCATGCTTACCGGCATGAACCACCCGTCGTTGGCCCGCAAAAAATCACCATCGGCCGAGGCAAGGAACGTGCTACCCTGAGGGGTCAATCGATCGCGATGAATGGCGTTGTCGTGAATATTCCCCTGAAGGGCCATCCCACGGAACTCCGCCGGATATTGATCGCCCTGGTAAATATTCACACCGGCGTACGCCGCCATGGAGTGCTTGTGGTCGACGATACTGGGCAGTAGGTCGTAGGCGTAGGGATAGGGCGGCTGCCCTGCCTGGCGCTGGTAGAGACCTCCCGGAGCGAGGTGAAAGAAGTGATCGATGACGCAGGCGCTGACGAAGGCGTTGCCCCGGGCGTCGAAGTCGACCCCCCACGGATTGGACGTGCCCTCGGCGAAGATCTCCATGCGCCGGGTCTTAGGCTGGAAGCGGGCCACCCCCGCCGTCAGCAACACCGGTTCTCCAGGCTGGGCCGGATCCACGGCCTGGGTCCGGGTGAACACCCCGTGGGTCATGTACATCTGTCCGTCGGGTCCCCAAGTAAAGCCATTGAGGAGCTCGTGCCGGTCTTCGAGACCAAAGCCGGTCTGGACGATGGTCTGCTTGTCGGCGACGAGATCTCCGTCGGTGTCTTCGAGAAAATACAAATTCGGAGCAGCCCCCAGATAGACGCCGCCATTGGCTACCAGAATGCCGGTAGCCAGAGTGAATCCATCGGCGAACACCTTGACCGAATCGGCTCGGCCGTCGCCGTCGGTGTCTTCGAGCACTTTAATGCGGTCGCGCCCCTTCTCTCCCGGCTTGGTGCCCAGCGGATACTCGTAAAGTTCCACCACCCAAAGGCGTCCTCGATCGTCCCAGGTCATGGCCACGGGATTGACTACTTCGGGCTCCGAGGCGAAGAGCCTCGCTTCAAAGCCCGGCAACAGCGTGAAGCGTTTGCGGGCTTCTTCGGGGCTGTAGGCGGGGTTATCAGCCGGCTTGTGCTGACCCGCCAACTGCCGTCCCGACGGCGCGTTGGTGTACACCGGAAAACCGAACTTCGGATGCCGGGGCACTTCGGCCGAGACGTCTGAAGTGGTCCACGCCATCAATGAAACCGCGGCGAGTGCGAGAACAGGCAGGCTGGGCATGGCAATCAAGTGAGGTGCTGAAATTTGTAAAATTGTCCAACGTCCGTGAGTGCGGTCAACGGTTGCTTAAGGCCTGAGCTCGGAGCGCTCAAGCGTTGGCAACAGGACTGCTCAGCGGTCGAACGTCACGACTGCGCTGAAAATAACCCACTCCATCCAATGGGCCAACGTAGCGGCCCCTAACCGTTTCCTGCCCCGACTTTAGGAGGCGAAGATCTGGTCCATCTCGGTGGAGAGCTTCTTAAGCCCCTCCGGAGAGCCAGCGCCTCCCTGTTCGGCGATGCCCCACCCATGATAACCAATTTCGTCGATGGCCTTCATTACCGCGGGCCAGTTGTTGTCGCCCTTGAGGAACTCGGCATCGAAGCCCGCCCACTTGCCCTGCTTGTCAGACTTGGTCCGGCTGTACTCCTTGATGTGCAGCGTGGCGATGCGCTTGCCCAGGATGCGGACCCACTGCTCGGGCCATCCGTAATGGATGAGGTTCCCCACATCGAGGTGCCAACCCACCATGGGGCTCTTGAATTCATCGATATAGCGGGCGGCCTCGAGGGGGCTCAGTAGAAAATTATTCCAGACGTTTTCGATGGCAATCTTCACTCCCAATTCTTCGGCCAGCGGTAACACCTTGCGAATCTCAGCCTGGGAGCGGGTATAGGCGTCGGCATAACTAATGGACGCATTCACGACGGCGGGCACCAGCAGCACCGCCGGAGCGCCGTAAGCCTTGGCGTCGCGCAGTGACAACTTAAGGCCCTCGACCCCGACCTCGCGGACAGCCGGATTCGGGTCGGACAGCGGCTTGGCCCAGTGCGTATGGCAACACACGGAACCGGCCTTCAGACCGGTGGCCTTCAGGGCGGCGTTCATCTCGGCATTGTCCATACCGCCCATCGGTTCCACCCCGTCAAAGCCCGCCGCCTTGACCGCCTCCATTTTCTGCATCACCGAACCAGGAACCCCAACGGTGCCCCACATGATCCCCTTGAGAATCTTGCGCTTCGGGGCGGCCTGCGCGAAGGCGGGCAAGGAGGCTCCGAGGAGGGCGGCTGTCTGGAGAAAATGACGGCGATTCATGACGGTCAGAGAAATCTGAAGTTGGGGCCAACGGATCCGGAACAAACACTGCGGAGACCGACGAGAGAAAGACCAACTGGACTGAATAAAAAGCCCAGTTGGTCTTCGGTGGGAGGTTAGGACAATTTGGTCTTGCCCGGAACCGGCAGCGGCTCGATCGGCAGCTTCATGTCCCAGGACAAGTTGTCCGGAACGAGCTTGATTTGAGAGTTCAGGGCCTGCTCCCAGGTCACTTCCTGACCGGTGTAGGCGGCCAAGCGTCCCATGATGCCAGCCAGCGTGCTGTTCACCATGCGGTCACCGTCATTGTGCAACTCACCGTTGCGGATGGCCTTGTAGAGGTGCTGGTGCTCCACCACATACATGTCAGGCTTCTCACCGCGATAACGCCAACCGTTCGAACCATCGACATTCTTGAAGTAGGAGTTCGACCAGCCGTTCCATCCCTTGCCTTTGCCGCCGAGCAAGTAGTCGCTGTTGTCGCTGTAGCAGTTGGCGATCTGGCGCTGAGCGATGACACCCCGAGCACCATTGGCCCACTCGTAGGTGGCCGTCATGTGATCAAAAATGTTGCCCTCGTAGTTCGGGTGCACGCGTCCGCCGTTGGCGACGACCTTGGCCGGCGGCTTGTCACCGAAGGCCCACATCATTTTGTCTACGGTGTGGATGCACTGCTCGACGTAGCCGTCGCCGGCTAGCCAAGTGAAGTTCATCCAGTTGCGCATCTGCCACTCGAGATCGCCCACGCCGTCTTTGCGCTGCGCGGGAGACTGCATCGGCTTCACGGGGCCGGTCAGGTAGGTGCCGTACATGGCCAAGACCTCACCGATCTCGCCTTCGTTGATGCGCTTGAAGAACTCCTGCTGCGGGAAGGAATAGCGCCAGCAGTAGCCCGCCACCAAGTTGAGCTTGGCTTCCTTGGACATCCGAACCGACTCCATCACGTGACGAATGCCGGCGCTGTCAGTGGCCATCGGCTTTTCGCAGAAGATGTGCTTCTTCTTCTCGACCGCATAGCGGAGGTGGGTAGGGCGGAATCCCGGAGGCGAGGCCAGCAATACCACGTCGACGCCGGCGTCGATCACCTTCTGGTAGGCATCGAGACCGACAAAGCGCTTGGAGGGCTCCACCTGCACCCGACCCGGAAACTGCTTATCCAGGCTGGAGTGGCTCTGCTTCATCTGGTCTTCAAAGGCATCGCCCATGGCCACGAGGACCAAGTTCTTGTCGGCCTCCAGCGCGTTGCCGGCGGCACCGGTGCCCCGCCCGCCGCAGCCCACGAGGCCGATGCGAAGGGTGTCGGAGTTGGCGGCGAAGGCGCGATCTCGCATCAACAGGGCCGGCGCGGCAAAAGTCAGTGCGGCGGCGGTCGAACTGGACTTGAGAAAGTCCCGGCGGTTCTCGAGTGGTGAATTCATGACTGGGAAGTGACGACACTGTTGGTCCGAAATTCAGCCCTCTGCGTCAAGCTTGACGCCCAGAAACTCGGATAAATTTTATCACGGACCGCGCATCGCTCCCGGCATGGTGCCGAAGACCCCATCAGAAAACCGCACCCCAACCCTCGAAATCGCCCCTCCAACCGCTTCACTTGCAAAGTCTTCTGAAAAGACTCCTTGCCGCCGACACAAAGCCCGATACCTTGCGCATCCGCTTTATGGCGGGTCGGTAGCTCAGCGGTAGAGCAGCGGCCTTTTAAGCCGTTGGTCCAGGGTTCAAATCCCTGCCGACCCACCAGTTATTTATGGCGTTAATTAATAGCGTAATTTGATAGCGTAATTTGATAGAGTAAAATTATAGCGTGACAATTATGGCGATAGTCTGCGAAAGACACGCCGCTCTTTTAGACCCCATCGTCTAGCGGTTAGGACACCGCCCTTTCACGGCAGTAACCGGGGTTCGATTCCCCGTGGGGTCGCCATTTAAAACCCTCGGAAACAGAACGTTTCCGAGGGTTTTTCGTTTCTCACCGGCCCATCCAACCCGTTTTAACCGGTTCTGAGCGAAACCACACCGGTCCAAACTTGGGTTAGGCCAGGATGCGCCGGATGACCTCGGGCTCCACCACGCCGGTCAATTTTTGGTCGAGGCCGCCGTAGAAATAGGTGAGCCGCTGGGGATCCAGCCCCATGAGGTGCAAGATAGTGGCGTGCAAGTCGCGGATGTGATGGCGATCCACGGCTGCCTCATGACCGAGTTCGTCGGTCTCGCCGTAGCTCGTGCCGCCACGGACCCCTCCACCGGCCATCCAGTACGTGAAGCCTTTGGGATTGTGGTCGCGGCCGCCGTTGCCGCCCTGCGAGACAGCCTGCCGGCCAAACTCGCCGCCCCAAACGATCAAGGTCGAATCGAGAAGCCCTCGTTGCTCGAGATCGGCCAAAAGGGCAGCAATCGGGCGGTCGATTTCCGGCCCATGAATGCGCAGGTTCTCTTCCACGCCATTGTGGGCATCCCAGTTTTGCTGCTGATGTCCGCCGCCGTGGTAAATCTGAATGAAGCGAACACCCCGCTCGACCAGGCGACGGGCGATGAGGCATTGGCGACCGAAGGGCGCGGGCCCGAGGGCCAGCGGGTGATCGTCAGGGCGCGACTGATTTACACCGTAGCTCTCCAAAGTGGCGGCCGATTCCTGAGACAGGTCGAGGGCGTCGGGGGCGCTGCGCTGGAGTTGGAAGGCCAGTTCGTAGCTCGCGATTCGAGCCTGCAATTCGCTAAAGCCGGGACGCGAGGCCAGATGTCCGGCGTTGAGCTCGTTGAGCGTAGAAATGGTGTCGCGCTGGACCACGGAGGGCGAACCATCAGCCGGATCCAAGTTCAGAATCGAATTGCCTGAGGCTCGAAATACCGTCCCCTGGTAAGCGGCCGGCATGAATCCGCTGGACCAATTGGCCGAACCACTAATGGGTCCGCCGCGCGGATCGAGCATCACCACATAGCCCGGCAAGTTGGCGTTGGCTGAGCCCAGACCATAGGACATCCAGGAACCCATCGAGGGCCACCCTTGCAAGACCCGCCCGCTGTTCATCTGGATCATGGCCGATCCGTGGGCGAAGGAATCGGCATACAGCGACTTAATGACGGCCAACTTGTCCATGTGAGCCGAGAGATGCGGCAGCACGTCGCTGCACCACAAACCCGACTGGCCGCACTGACGGAACGTCCGCTTGGAACCGAGCAAGGTTCCGGGCTTCACGTCGCGGCGGCGTTGTTCAAGCGACGCGGTCTGACCGTGGCGACGGTTCAATTCCGGCTTGTAGTCGAAGAGGTCCATTTGCGAGGGCCCTCCGTACATGAAGAGAAAAATGCAGGCCTTGGCCTTCGTCGGAAGGTGGGGCGGTTTCACGCGCATCGGATCCATTGACGCGCTGGCTGCCACGTCGGGGCGCGCAAAGAAACCATCGGCCTCGAGCATTCCGGACAATGCCAAACTGGTGAAACCCGCACCGAACTGCGCCAAGAAATCACGCCGGGAGGCATTCTTCAGTGAGGCTGGCAGCGGGGGGATTCCAGAAGAGTTCTCAGTCGACATAGGCCACTTCGTTGAGGTTGAGCAGGAGGAGGCAGGCACTCTCGAAAGCCCGGTAACGGGCCCAATCGTGCGGGAGTTCAGGCCAGAGGGGCCGGGTCACACCGCCCAAAGGCGTCCAACGGAATTGGTCGAGGCTGACACCCGAACCCCAGGCGCGGACACCCAGACGTCCGGAAGCCGGCCCTCCCGATCGGGCTATGGCCTGCAATGTCGGTGCGGGTTCGTCGCCCAGAAAAACAGCCAAACGATCCCCTTCAAGGCGGATGCGGACGGGCAATCGATCGCCCCGGAGGAAAACACCGCCGCAGGAGGCAATCGGGACAGCCGCGGAGGCGCTCAGTTGACGCACAACCAGGCGGCCCTCCCGTGGCTCGAAGATCAATTCCAACCCGCTCTCGGCGGCCTCGCCCGATGGAACTGAGCAACGCATCAGGAGGCTCACCTGCGAACAACCCACCTGAGGCACAAGGTCCACGGTCACTTCTCCGTCGCTCATCGTGGTGCCGCGCCAAAGCGCGAAAGGCCCCCGCCCGGGCTCCAGAGCCTTGTTGCCCTCGTACTCGCGGGGCCAGCGGCCCTTGTAGGATTCCCACCCGGAACTGGGTGGCACCAGGAAGCGCTCGGCCGGAAGCGCGTTGAAATAAGGCACGGACAACGTGTCCGGCACATCGGGCCGGAACGACAGGCGGTGGCGCAGCCCCTCCCACACTGTGGTCTGACGGGACAGGAATTCGGACATCCGGGCCACCTCCTCGGGCTGAGGCGTTCGGCCTGTGACTCGAGTCCACGCCTGCTGCAAGAGTAACCCATCGCTCGCGCCCGGTTCGGCAACCCTCCGCACCCGCTGGGCCAGCTCGCCGGCCTGCTCCTGAACGAAGGCGTCATTCAAGAGCATCAGGGCCTGCGGGGCTACCGTGGTAGTGGGACGTTCGGACAACGGCGAGGTGGCGTTGCTGTAATCAAAAGCCTCGAACATAGGCACCATGGAGGTGCGCCGAATGTAAGCATAGACACTGCGTCGGGCCCGCTCGCCCGGGCCGGACACTTGCCAGTCGGTGCCCGGCCGTGAGCCGCCTGCCAACACCTCGCCACTGAGCGCCGGGAAAAACCCCCTCCCACCCGTCTCCAGATTCAACGAGCCGGAGATTGAAAGCAGCGTGTCTCGGAGGGCCTCGGCGTCGAGGCGTCGTAAGTTCTGGCGCCAAAGCAGTTCATTGGCCGGATCGGCCTCGAACGCGGCCGGATTCGGAATCCGCGACGATTGCATCCAGGTGGCCGAAGTCAGGATGAGGCGGTGAAGCGCCTTGAGAGACCATCCCTGACGGACGAACTCGACTGCCAACCAATCCAGCAACTCTGGGTGGGTCGGAAGGCTTCCCACGCGCCCGAAGTCCGTCGTGGTTCGGACCAATCCCCGACCGAAGTGGTGATGCCAAATCCGGTTCACCAGAACCCGAGCCGTCAGCGGGTTGGCAGGGCTGGCGATCCAGTCAGCCAAGGCCTGACGGCGGTTGGCCGTAGGCAATCCAGCCTTCCCGACCGGAGCATCCCCTCCACCCGCCGCCCTCAAAAATCCAGGCGACACCTCCGCTCCGGGAGACCGGGGGTTGCCGCGGGCCAGCACTTGCACGGGCGTCGCCGGTCCGGCCTGTTCACGGGCCGCCAGAGCCCATTCGAAGGGAGGTTCGGTCTTCGAGAGCGCCTCGAGGCGTCGGCTGAGGTTCTTGCGGGCCGCCTCGTCGGTCGAAGCCGCTCGTTGGGTCTCCAAGTCGCGGCGCTGACGTTCCTGGGAAGCCTTCCAATCGGCAATTTGAGCCGGGGCGGCCAATGGGGCGAACAACGGCGATTCCAGGCCAGGCCCCCCGCTCACTCCGACATGAAGCGGGCGGAAGATGGCCAGCATCGCGTAGTAATCGCGTTGGGGAATGGGGTCAAATTTATGGTCGTGGCATCGGGCGCACGCGACGGTCATCCCGAGGAACGCGGCTCCAGTGGTCCCAACAATGTCATCCAGTTCATCGAACTCGGCCTGGATCTTGTCATCCGGCTCGTCGTCATGGACACCCAGACGCAGAAATCCGGTGGCGACCACCGCGTCTTTCCAGGCGTCTCCCGCTCCACCGGTTTCAGTCAGTAGGGTAGGCGCCCATTCATCACCGGCGATTTGTTCTCGAATGAAGCGGTCGTAGGGCTTGTCTTGATTGAAGGCCCGGATGACGTAATCGCGGTAGCGCCAGGCCTCCCTCTTTTCACCATCCCGCTCATAGCCATTGCTCTGGGCAAATCGAACAACATCCAACCAATGACGCCCCCACCGCTCCCCATAGCGAGGACTTGCTAGCAATGCATCGACCCGTCGAGCCCAGGCCTCCGGAGAAACGTCACGCTCAAAGGCGGCCGTCTCCTCGGGCGTGGGAGGTAATCCAACCAGGTCGATGTGGAGGCGGCGCAGTAGTTCCCGTGGGCTGGCCTGCGGACTCAAACTCAGCGACTTGGCTGAGAGACTTCGGCGAACCAACGCATCGATTGGATTCTCAGGCCCGAGGTTCTTTGAGCTAGCCCCCTGAGGAACCGGCGGTGACGCCACAGGCCGGAAGGCCCACCAGACCTCGGCCTCACCCACCGGAACCTCGGCAGCCGAACCCTTGAAACTGGCCGCGAGGCATCCGATGATGATGAGCTTCTGAGCGCACCGAAGCCATCGATCCCACCCGGCAGTGCCCAGATGAAAACGCACTCTCCCCCCTTTCAGAGTTTTTCCTCCGGATTGGGAAATTGGGGGCGTCATGGGATGACGTTCTGGCTGAGACCCCAGTGAGTCAAGAATTCGGAGTGGCGTTCTCGAACCCACTCAAGACTGGGAGCTCCAGCGCCAGTGAGCCAGGCATGACCACTATCACATCCATCTTCGGCACCAGAATCTGCGGCTCTCCTCGCGGCAGCAGCAGAACCGCACAAGATCCGACCACGTATTCCAACTGCCTCCTCTGAAAAGCCGCGACGGAAAGAACATGAGGCACGGTGCCTATCCCTTCTTCGGTGGCGGTCAGACCATGGTTTTTAACGGCGTCACCCGAACCCGGGCAGTTGGCTATGGCACCAATGACGCTCCGGGCTTCGAGTCTGGATCGCAACCAACCATCACAGAGATAAGCTCCAGAAAGACCTCGTTCAGGATTGAATCAAACCCTCAACGAATTGCTTGCTGAATGAACGACTTCAACCGTGTGGCCGACATGGAGCCAGAGGTTCGGGCCATCTCGATCCCACGATGAAAGACCAAGAAGGTCGGAATGCTCTCAATACGATGCTCCGAGGCGACCTCCGGCACCTCCTCCGTGTTCACCTTGATAATCAGTGCCTCGCGCTCCATCAGGCTGGCTAGTCGTTCAATTTCTGGGGCCACACTCCGACACGGTCCACACCAAGGTGCCCAAAAATCCACAAACACAGGGCCGGACACCTCAGCCACCAGAGCTCGGAAACTCAGCGGGTCACGAACCTCAATCACCGCGGGTGGCCTCTCCAGTTCCTCTTTGCAACGACCACAGCGAATCGCCGCATCCCACTGGCGATAGACCTGCCGATTGGCCTGGGAACAGGACGGACAAGAGAGAATCAAACCCCGGCTGTCTGCTGTCAGGTGAGTCATGATTTAACGCGGCTGATCCGATGGTGAGCAGCAATTGCCCGAACCGATGCCCAGCTTTTTCAGAATGATCCCTGCCGGACAAAATCCGGTGAGGGCGGACTGGATAAGATTGATCCCCACAAAGCAGGTCATCAACAACCAGCGCTGGCTGACAAAGTAGGCCAGGGCCACGCTGATCAGGATCATCGATCCGGCGAGTACGCGAATTATTTTCTCGGTCGTCATAGGGATTTAAATTCGATACGGAGACTGTTTTTCTATTTATGAGTGTATGATCATCTTTTAAGAAATCAACACCTCTTTGAACTCAGCGCCACTGAAGAGCACCCGATCCTTCGTCACCGTCTGGATGACCGTGCCCGGCAGACCTTTGGCCGTGAAACGGATCCGACTGTCCGTGGAGGCGGGGCTCTCCGCCTGCGCCCTGATCTCCGGACCTTTGGAGTCCATGGACCGCTGGCCGGGCGTTGTGGAGTCCGGGAAGGATTGGCAGGGGTGTTCAAAACCCAGTCCCGACTATTGTTCAATCTCGAAGCATTGGTGATCGCCAACCACCCCGACGACACCCTTCAGTTCCTCGTGCGGCCCATCGTGGTCGGTTCCAAAAAATATCTGGATTGGCTCGGCAAGTGCGCGGGCACACCACCAAAATCCACCACCCGCAGACGCTCCAAAACACACTAATACCAAATCACCATATATATCGGTAAGATTTCTTGTCTGGTGGTTTGAGATTTGAGACTCTCTGGAATGGCCCGAAAGAGAAAACCCTTGGATGCGGTCGGAGAGGCACCTTTGGTGGCCCGGCTGCTCCGCTCCGAACC
>SXGR01383277.1_pt1 | contig 45215 bp, 39 predicted proteins | sample 3174711 | NCBI WGS metagenome assembly SXGR01 (sample SAMN11356860, study PRJNA531348) | freshwater metagenome | isolation source: freshwater sample F1-60 | place: China: Fuxian Lake, Yuxi | collected 2017-12-25
AAACCACCACCGGTGGAAATGCGCTTAAGTTTTATGCCTCGGTTCGTTTGGATATCAGGCGGATGGCGGCGATTAAGAGCGGGGAAAAAATTATTGGCAATCGTACGCGCGTCAAAGTGGTTAAAAACAAATTGGCTCCGCCATTTAAAGAACATGAATTTGATATTCTCTACGGCGAAGGCATTTCGCGTGAAGGCGATATTCTCGATTTGGTGACCGATCTTGGTATCATCGACAAAAACGGCGCTTGGTATTCCTACGAGGGCGAGCGCATGGGCCAAGGCCGTGAGCAAAGCTGCGAGTTTCTCAAGCAAAATCCGGATATTTGCTCAAAACTTGAGATGCGTGTTCGTGAACACTTCACGTTATCGGCCAACCGCGATAGCGAAATTGTAGTATCGGATGTCAAGGCGAGTGTGGAGCCGATTCTTGCCAAGGTGGCTCCCCCTGCTGCACCAGGGGCAGAGAAAAAAGTGGCGAAGCCTCGTACTGCAGTGCGTTCATAAACCATGTTACTTGGCGTGTGGTCTTCTTGAACACACCTAAAATCGCTTGCTTGACAGAATTCTAGGGCATCCGTAATCCTGGTCTGATATCCTGAAGGGGGCCTTGGGCAGGGTTTTAAGGATGAGTCGCGTCATGGTTACCGATCCGCAAGCGAATCGCATTATTATTTTTGATACAACTCTGCGTGATGGTGAGCAGTCGCCTGGCGCGACCATGAACCTTGCGGAAAAACTAGAGATTGCCAGAGCGCTTGCGGAACTCGGTGTTGATGTGATCGAAGCGGGGTTTCCTGCAGCATCGCCCGGTGATTTTGAAACGGTTCAACGCATTGCTGCATCTAACTTTGGTCCTGTGATTGCAGGACTTGCGCGTTGCAGTGCGGGTGATGTGGCCGCGGCTGCCAAAGCACTTGAGCCTGCCCATAAAAAACGTATTCACGTATTTCTTGCAACGAGTGCGATCCATCGTGAACACAAACTCAAAATGGCCAAGGAAGAAATTGTTCGTCGCACCATAGAAGGTGTGCGGCTTGCGTGTGAGCATACCGACGACGTAGAATTTTCGCCAGAAGATGCAGCACGCACGGAACTCGATTTTCTCGCCGAAGTGGTCGAAGCGGCCATAGGTGCAGGCGCGACCACGATCAATATCCCAGATACTGTTGGATACGCAGTTCCGGCCCAGATGGGGGCGGTGATCCGTTATTTGAAAGAGCATGTTTCAAATATCAATAAAGCGATTTTGAGTGTCCACTGTCACAACGATTTAGGTCTTGCAGTGGCCAACAGCATTGCAGCCATCGAAGCAGGTGCACGCCAAGTGGAATGCACCATCAACGGGATTGGTGAGCGTGCGGGCAATTGTGCTCTCGAAGAAATTGTGATGGCGCTGAAGGTACGTCACGATTATTTTGGCTTTGATACCGGAATCAACACACCCAAATTATTTCGTACAAGTGAATTGGTAGCAGGGATCACAGGCATGCGTCCTCAGCGCAATAAAGCCATCGTGGGCAAAAATGCATTTGCCCATGAAGCTGGTATTCATCAGCACGGTGTTTTGCAAAACGCAGAAACCTACGAGATCATGAAGCCGCAGGATGTTGGCCAATCGCACACAGAAGTGGTGCTGGGCAAACATTCGGGACGTCATGCACTGCGCGCGCGTCTTGAAGAAATGGGATACCAACTTTCTGACGAGGTGTTGCAAAAAGTATTTGAAGAATTCAAACGCCTTGCTGACAAAAAGAAAGATATCTACGACGCCGATCTGGCAGCCCTTGCAAAAGGCCAAACAGAAAGTTCGTCATGGGCTTGGGAGCTTATTGCACTTTCCGCCAATGCAGGGAGCGGAGCCACGCCGGTTGCTGCGGTCAAATTGCGTCATATCGATGGTCATGAAGTGCTTGAGGCTGCAAGCGGCGATGGGCCTATTGAGTCATCGTTTAGGGCCATCGAACGGATCACTGGTATTGAACTTGTGTTGCGTGATTTTCAAATCCGCGGTGTGACTGTAGGGAAAGAAGCACAAGGGGAAGCAGTGATCGAAGTTGAATACAACGGTGGTTTATTGCGAGGCCGTGGTATCAGTACCGATATTATTGAAGCGAGTGCAAAAGCATTTCTGAGTGTTGTTAATAAAATTTTGGCCCAAGGCGATGCGCCGAATATGCCACGCCCCCATGCCCCATAAAAAGGAAGTACAATGCAAGAATCAAAAACTATTTGGCACAACGGTAAAATGATCCCATGGGGGGATGCGAAAATTCACGTCCTTGCGCATTGCGTGCATTACGGATCAAGCGTGTTTGAAGGCATTCGCGCGTACAACACGCCCGATGGATCACGCATCTTTCGTATGAAAGCCCACATTCGTCGCCTGTATGACTCGGCAAAAATTTATGGCATGAAGTGCCGGTTTACGCCGGAAGAAATCACACAGGCATGTTTTGATGTTTTGGATGAGAATGGATTTACGAGCGCGTATATTCGTCCTCTCATTTATCTTGGCTACGGTGAATTGGGTTTGTGCCCAACAGAGCGAACACCTGTAGACGCATCTGTTGTGGCCATACGCTGGGGCACCTATTTGGGCGAAGACGCATTGGATAAAGGTGTTGATGTTTGTATCTCGTCGTGGACTCGTCTTGCGCCCAATACAATGCCTACGGGCGCAAAAGCGGGCGGTAATTATCTATCATCACAACTGATTGCACGTGAAGCGCGGCGCTTGGGTTTTGTGGAAGCGATTGCACTTGATAACCGTGGTCTCGTGAGTGAAGGCCCGGGAGAAAATGTTTTTGTGATCCGCGATGGTGTGATCACAACGCCACCGCTTACCGCATCCATTCTTCCAGGCATTACCCGCGATACGGTGATCAATATCGCGCGGGATCTTGGTTACGAGGTGCGCGAATCCGACATGAGCCGCGAGATGCTTTATGTCGCGGATGAAATTTTCTTTACAGGTACGGCTGCAGAAATCACACCGGTGCGTTCTGTGGATGCGATTCAAGTGGGTGATGGCAAACGTGGCCCTATGACCCAAGCCATTCAAGAAGCGTTTTTTGGTTTGTTCAGTGGACGTACCGAAGACAAATGGGGATGGCTGGAAGGCAATCCCAAGAAATGCTAAAACATCATGAGCACATTATTCGATAAAATATGGAGATCCCATGTGGTGGTGCCTGAAAGCCATGACACACCAGCGGTTCTCTATATTGATTTACACTTGATCCATGAAGTGACATCACCTCAAGCTTTTGATGTGCTTCGTGCGCGTGGACTTACAGTACATCGTCCGGATCGTACCGTGGGAACCATGGATCACAGTACGCCTACAGGCCCTCGCAATGCGCTGGGGAAATATGCCTACGCGGATACACAGGCTGAATCGCAGGTGAACAAATTTGCGCAAAACTGCGCTGAATTTGGTCTTGAAATGCATGCTCTTGGTGAAAAAGGCCAAGGCATTGTGCATGTGATCGGGCCAGAGCGAGGTTTGACCCAGCCGGGTAAAACGATTGTATGTGGTGATAGCCATACGAGCACCCACGGTGCATTTGGTGCACTTGCTTTTGGAATAGGGACCACCGAAGTGGGTTACGTGCTTGCGACGCAATGTTTGTTGCAGCGTAAACCGCGTACCATGGAAGTTCGGATTGATGGTGCTCTGCCGCGTGGCGTGACTGCCAAAGATATGATTTTGGCAATCATCCGTAAAATAGGTGTCGCCGGTGGCACAGGTCATGTGATCGAATACACAGGATCTGCCATTCGCAACATGAACATGGATCAGCGCATGACTGTGTGCAACATGTCCATTGAAGCGGGCGCCCGTGCGGGCATGGTGGCTCCCGATGATGTGACGTTTGCGTATCTGCACGGACGTCATGCTTCACCGAAAGGGCATGCATGGGATGAAGCGGTTAACGCATGGCGTGCGCTGTGCAGTGATGGTGATGCGCGCTATGATCGTTCAATTTCGCTTGATGCGAGCCTGCTTGAACCGATGGTCACATTTGGCGTGGATCCTTCCATGGGGATCGGTATTTCTGAAGTTGTACCTTCGCACGGTATTCCCGGATTGCAGGATGCTTTGGCCTATATGGGTATTGAGCCGGGCAGGCCGCTTAAGGGACACCCTATTCAAGTTGCGTTTGTAGGGAGCTGCACCAATTCGCGTATCTCGGATATTCGTGCTGCGGCGGATATTCTAAAAGGCCGTCGTGTTGCAGAGGGTGTACGCTGTTTGGTGGTGCCTGGTTCGCAACAGATCAAACAAGAAGCAGAATCGCTTGGGTTGCATGATGTGATCCGCGCTGCAGGTGCTGAATGGCGCGAGCCAGGATGTTCGATGTGCATCGGTATGAATGGAGATATCGTGCCGCCAGGGCAGTATGCGATCAGCACGAGCAATCGTAATTTTAAAGGCCGTCAGGGCCCTGGGAGTCGCACGTTTCTCGCAAGTCCAGAAATGGTAGCTGCATCGGCTGTGATGGGTGTGGTGACCGATCCGCGTGAGGTGCTGCCATGAAAAAGTTTGAAAAATTTACGGCGCATTATGCGGTATTAAATCGTGAAGATATCGATACCGATCAGATCATTCCCGCGCGTTTTCTTAAAGTGACAACACGTGATGGATTGGGCAAGCATCTTTTCAGCGATTGGCGGTATCATGCCGATGGTAGTGACAATGAATCGTTTGCGCTGAATTGCTCAGAACATCGCCATGCCCAAATTCTTGTGGCGGGCGCCAATTTTGGATGTGGTTCATCGCGCGAGCATGCGCCATGGGCGCTTCATGATTTCGGGATCCGTGCGGTATTAAGCACGTCGTTTGGCGATATCTTTGCCAACAATGCGCTAAAAAATGGGGTGTTGCCGATCCAAGTTTCGCCAGAATTTCTTGCCCACCTCTTGGGTACTGATGGTGGGACCATGACCATCGATTTGGAAGCCCAAACGGTAACCCGCGATGATGGTATTTCCGAAAATTTTAAGATCGAATCGTTTGCCCGCTATCGTTTGTTGCATGGGATTGATGAATTTGAATTTTTAATGTCTCAGAGCGAAGCCATTGCCCGCTATGAACAGATCAATGGTAAATAAATGGAAGCACAGCTGATTATTTTGCCAGGTGATGGCATTGGTCCCGAAGTGGCGGCCGAGGCGGTCAAAGTTTTGCATGCAATCGAAAAACGCTTTGGCCATACGTTTGCTTTGGAAACGCGTCACATTGGTGGTTCTGCTATCGATCACGAAGGTGTTGCAGTAAGTGATGCAACGCTTGCACGATGCCAAGGTGCCGACGCCGTGTGGCTTGGTGCTGTGGGAGGTCCCAAGTGGGATGGTGGCAAGGTGCGTCCAGAGCAGGGCCTCTTAGCGCTGCGTCGTGCCCTTGGAACATTTGCCAATATCCGTCCTGTGAAAGTTTTCCCCCAGGTGGCCGATGCGTCGCCCATCAAGTTGGACCGTTTGCTGGGTGTAGATATGGTCGTCTGCCGTGAACTTACGGGCGGTATTTATTTCGGCGACAAGTTCCGTGACGAGAACTCGGCCACCGACGTATGCATGTACACGGTTCACGAAATTGAGCGCATAGTGCGTATGGCCTGCACCATGGCCATGGGTCGTCGAAAAAAACTGACCAGTGTGGACAAGGCCAATGTGCTTGAAACGTCGCGTTTGTGGCGCGAGATCACAACGCGTGTTGTGCGTGACGAGTTTCCTGAAATTACGCTTGAACATGTGCTTGTTGATTCGGCCGCAATGCATCTCATCCAAAAACCGGCCAGCTTTGATGTGATTGTTACAGAAAACATGTTTGGCGATATCCTCACCGATGAAGCCTCGGTGCTTGCGGGTTCCATGGGATTGCTTGCTTCGGCTTCGCTGGGGGCGGGTCGCTGTGGACTTTACGAACCCATTCATGGCTCGGCGCCAGATATTGCAGGACAAAATAAGGCGAACCCTTACGCATCGATTTTAAGCGTGGCGTTGATGCTGCGATATTCACTGGGACTTGAACACGAAGCGGTGATTGTTGAAGATGTTGTGTCGGAATGCCTGGACGACGGTGTGAGGACGGCTGATCTCGTAAAACCTGGCGATAAAGCTGCTTCAACGGCGCAGGCAGGGGACGCCGTGGCATCGCGCATATCAAATTTTGCCCGCTGATTGCCCGATCACCAGATCTGTGCGAATTTCAAAGCATGACGATGCGTTTTTTGAAAATGGTTTGGATCTTCGGCTTTGGTCTGTTGCTTTCATGCAACAAAAGCAAACCCACAGAGACGGTAGCAGCAAAGCCTGCGGCTGTGTCCCAAAATCAGGTGGCCGTATTAGAGACAACCGAAGGGCCTATTACGGTGGAGCTTTTTGCGCGTGAAGCCCCTGTTACTGTGGCAAATTTTTTAAACTATGCCAAATCGGGTTTTTACACAGATACGATTGTGCATCGCTCAGTCAAAGGCTTTGTGATCCAGGCAGGGGGTTACACTGCGGCGATGGTGGAAAAGCCCACGCAAGCACCCATTCGCAACGAAGCCAACAATGGGCTAAAAAATATTCGTGGTACGTTGTCCATGGCGCGTACCCAGGTGGTTGACAGCGCGACCAGTCAGTTTTTTATCAGTGTTGCTGACAATGCACCACTCGATCATGTGCCGGGCAATCCAAGTCAATTTGGGTATGCTGTTTTTGGTAAAGTCATCGAAGGCATGGATGTGGTTGATCGTATCAACAACGCTGATGTGCAATGCCCAAGCCGCGGTCCTGGGCCGTGTGATGAAAAATCGTTGCCTGAAGGCATGCGTGATGTTCCTGTTAAAACGGTCAGTATTCAACGTGTTGTGATTAAAACCATCGAAGAAGGGAAATAATTTCCATGGTTCACGCCTATCCTTTTCGTGGACTTCGGGTCCGTGCTGATCGTGCGGTGCAGGTCGCTTCGGTACCTTACGATGTAATTGACACTGCAGCGGCCAAATTGCAGGTGCGACGCAACCCGATGTCGTTTTTGCAAGTGACCCGGCCAGAATCAAATTTGTATTTGGAAGAACCGGCCAACGTATCTACGTGTGAAGCCGCCTCGCTTGGGGCGCTTCGTGATTTTTTACAATCCGAAACGCTGATCCAAGATCAAACGCCGCGTTATTATCTCTATCGCTTGCAAGAGGGTGATCACGTACAAACGGGAGTCGTTTTTTGTGCCTCGGTGGCCGATTATCTTGCAGGTATCGTAAGGAAACACGAGTACACACGTCCTGATAAAGAGCAGGATCGTGTGGATCACATGCTTAATCTCGGTGTGCAAACGGGGCTTGTTCTTCTTGCACATCCTGATGACAGAGATTTGGCCTCTGTGGTTGATGTGGTCACGCACACAGTGCCACAAGTCGATTTTGTGGCTTCAGATGGCGTGAGACACGTTCTTTGGGATGTTTGTGATCAAGCCCAAATAGCGATCATTGCCGGTGCCTACGGTGCGATGGAAGCTGTTTTCATTGCCGATGGTCACCATCGTAGTGCGGCTGCAGCGCGCGTGCTTATAGAACGACGTTTTCCCTCAACAGAGCCCGCAGTGCGCGATGGCTTTATTGCGGTATCATTTCCAGCATCAGAATTGCGCATATTGCCCTACCATCGTGTGGTGCGTGAAATGCCGTTCGAAGTGGATGTTTTGTGGCGTGCTTTATCAAGCATCGGTGTGCTGTCCGATGGCATAAATTTAGATTGGGACCATCCCAGTGTTGCGGTTTATGCCCAGGGATCATGGCAAACACTGTGTTTTGCCGATCGCCTGATCCCTAAAGATCGTTTGCGTGCTTTGGATGTGAGCCTTGTCCAAGATTTGATTTTGCAACCGCTGTGGCAAGTCGAAGATCCCCGCACCGATCCACGGATGGCATTTGTGGGCGGTGATGTTACGCCGAAAGTCCTAGAAGAGGCTACAGGGGCCCAAGGTGTGGCGTTCTTGATGCGGCCCACCAGTATTGAGGATGTAATGGCGATTGCCAATGCAGGGCACGTGATGCCTCCCAAAAGCACGTGGTTTTCACCAAAATTGCGTGATGGTTTATTGTGTCATGTGTTTGACAGCGAACGCATGGGTGTTGTGCCTGTCGCTTCGTGTGCGTAATTTTTAATGTGCAGGCTCATCATTGGGTGTGGCAGTTTCTTGCGTCTCTGGACGGGTTTGGATCGTAAAGCGAGGATGATCACCAAAATCCAATGCCAGTTCTAAAACCTGATCCATGTATTCTACAGGATAAAACTTCATCACTTTGGAAATCTCGGGCGGAATGTCTTCGAGATCTTTTTTATTTTCAATCGGAATAATGACGTTAAAAATATCGGCACGGTGTGCTGCAAGAGATTTTTCTTTAAGCCCACCGATAGGCAATACACGACCACGCAGTGTAATTTCACCGGTCATGGCGATGGTGGGGCGAACAGGGATTTTGGTGAGCGCAGAGACCAAGGCGGTGGCCATGGTGATGCCTGCGGATGGACCATCTTTGGGGGTCGCGCCTTCGGGGACATGCACGTGAATATCAATGTCTTGATAGAACTGGGGCGATAATCCCCAGGCAGCAGCGCGTGAACGCACGTAGCTCATGGCAGCTTGGGCTGATTCTTGCATGACATCACCGAGTTTTCCGGTGATGGTGAGCTTGCCCTTGCCAGGCATGGTGGTGACTTCTATTTGTAATATTTCACCGCCCATGGATGTCCAGGCAAGTCCGGTCGCAACACCTATTTCCGAATGTTCTTCGCGTTTGTTGTGTTGATATTTTGGAACACCGAGTGAGCGTCGGATGTGGTTTGGCGCGATCTTAAATTTTTTATCGGCGCTGTTATCTTTGACGACTTCTTTGGCCACTTTACGAAATACCGATGCAATTTCACGATCGAGTTTTCGCACACCGGCTTCACGGGTGTAGCATTGGATAATTGATTTGATGGCACTGTCTTGCCAATGAATGTCGACTTTGTCCAAGCCGGTTTCTTCGCGCTGCTTGGGGATCAGATAGCGTTTGGCAATGACCATTTTTTCAAGTTCGGTGTAACCTGCGATGCGAATAATTTCGAGGCGATCTTGAAGCGGCTCAGGAATTCCCTGGGTGCTGTTGGCGGTGCAAAGAAAAAGAACTTTGGAGAGATCGTAATCCAAATCGAGATAATGATCGCTGAACGTTGTATTTTGTTCGGGATCGAGCACTTCAAGCAGTGCCGCTGAGGGATCACCGCGAAAGTCGGTGGACATTTTATCTATTTCATCGAGCAATACGACGGGATTGGATGTGCCCGCTTTCTTCAGACTCTCGATAATTTTTCCAGGCATGGCGCCGATATACGTGCGACGATGTCCTCGAATTTCAGCTTCATCACGCACGCCGCCCAAAGAGATGCGAACAAATGAGCGACCCATGGCCCGTGCAATGGATCGTGCAAGGGATGTTTTGCCAACACCTGGGGGGCCGACCAAGCACAAGATGGGGCCGCGTACTTTGTTGGCGAGTTTCATGACAGCCAGATGTTCGAGGATCCGTTCTTTGGGCTTTTCGAGACTGTAATGATCTTCATCAAGCATGGCCTCTGCTTGATCGAGATCTATTCTATCTTGGCTGTAATTGAGCCACGGTAGCGAAAGACAGCATTCGAGATAATTTCGAACGACGCTGGCCTCGGCGCTCATGGGCGACATCATTTTGAGCTTTTTGAGTTCTTTGTCTACTTTTTCACGGGCGAGATCAGGCATTTTTTTCGCTTGAAGTTTGTCTTCGAGTTCACCCATTTCGCCTTTTTGTTCGTCACGGTCGCCAAGTTCTTTTTGGATCGCGCGCATCTGTTCGTTGAGATAATATTCTTTTTCGCTACGCTCCATCTGCTTTTTAACACGTGTTCGGATCTTGCGTTCGACTTGCAATATTTCGATTTCTGCTTGCATGAGCTCGTACAGCTTTTCCATGCGCTCGCGTGAATCAATCATTTCAAGCATTGTTTGCTTGTCGGGATGCTTGATGGGCAAATGGGCGATGATGGTATCGGCAAGGCGGCACGGATTTTCGATGGCTTGGATGCTGCTTACAACGTCGGGTTGAAGGCGTTTTGATAATTTGGCGTAGTTTTCAAATATTTCTTTGATGGTGCGTTGGAGAGCCAAACTTTCGGAACTGCCATCAATGATTTCATCAAGAGGAACGATATCTACAATATACGCATCGTCGGTGTCGACATAGCTTTTGATTCTGCAACGTTTTCGCCCTTCAACCAGTATTTTTACGGTTCCATCAGGGCGTTTTATGTGTTGCATAATTTGGCTGATACAGCCCACACTGTAAATTTCCGCAGGGATGGGTTCATTGGTTTTTGCTTTGATTTGTGCTGCAAGCACAATGTCGCGGTGTCCACGCATGGCTTCATCCACCGCGTGGATGGACTTCGATCGTCCGACATAAAGCGGCACCATCATTTGTGGAAAAACGACAATATCACGAAGAGGCAGAAGCGGGAGTTGATTGGATGAGCGGGTCATGTTTCTCTCCCTACAGCGCAGCGACTGCACCGTGCGATATGTATGAATTTAGTGTTCTCGTTGAAGAGGCGCAAGGGCTTGCGATAGCTGTTGGCATGTGTTGATGGATGTCGCGAAATTAACCCGCTTCTTTTTCTTCTTGGTAGACAATGAGTGGCCGTTCTTCTTTGGTAATCACTTCTTCTGAAACAACCACCTCAACAATGTTGGATTTGCTTGGGATATCGTACATGACGTCCAGCATCGCCGATTCGAGAATGGCGCGCAGACCGCGTGCCCCCGTTTTGCGTGTAATGGCCTGTTGGGCCACAGCGCGCAGGGCTGTTTCAGTGAACGTAAGTTTGACGCCATCCATCTCAAACAATTTTCGATATTGTTTGGTCAGTGCATTCTTGGGTTGTGTGAGAACATTGACCAAGGCATTTTCATCAAGTTCTTCAAGAGTTGCAACCACGGGAAGACGGCCAACGAACTCGGGGATTAGGCCATATTTCAATAAATCTTCAGATCTTACTTTGGTGAGAAGCTCACCCACGGGGCGCGTTTCTTTGCTTTGAATTGGGGCACCAAAACCTAAAGCTTTTTGTCCAAGTCGGCGCTCAATCACCTGTTCAAGCCCAGAGAACGCGCCACCGCAGATAAACAGGATATTGGTGGTATCGACCTGTAAAAACTCTTGCTGTGGATGTTTGCGGCCACCTTTGGGTGGTACATTGGCCACAGTGCCTTCAATGATTTTAAGCAAGGCCTGCTGCACGCCTTCACCTGATACATCGCGGGTGATCGATGGATTGTCGCTTTTGCGTGCAATTTTGTCGATCTCATCAATGTAGACAATGCCGCGTTGGGCACGTTCGATATCACCATCGGCCGCTTGAATGAGATTGACGATGACATTTTCAACGTCTTCACCGACGTAGCCAGCTTCGGTGAGGCTTGTTGCATCGGCAATACAAAACGGTACATCAAGGATACGTGCGAGTGTTTGCGCGAGAAGTGTTTTGCCACTTCCTGTGGGGCCAAGCAAAAGGATGTTGGATTTTTGAAGTTCCACATCATCCATGCCGACTTTGGAATCAATGCGTTTGTAGTGATTGTGCACAGCGACAGCCAATACTTTTTTGGCGCGTTCCTGCCCTATGACATAGCTGTCCAGGATATCTTTGATTTCCGATGGCTTTAAAACGGTTTGCTTGGATTTGGTTTGTTCCTGCTCGGTTTCAAACTCCTCTGCAATGATGTCATTGCAGAGCCCAATGCATTCATCGCAGATGTAGACCGTGGGTCCTGCAATGAGTTTTTTTACTTCTTTCTGGTTTTTACCACAGAAAGAACACACAAGAGAACCGCCATGATTTCTTTTACTTGCCAAGGCTATCCCCGTTTTCTCGGCGCCTTTCGACGCGGACTCTTGATCTTAAATGATAACAACGGTTTTGTTCTTCGGCCAGGTTTCGTAAGTGATTTATCGCATAAGGCAATGTCGGCTTTCACTCACACCAGTTTACACCTGTTGTTAAATCTCGCAAACGACCGGCAAGGAAGTTACGCGAAATGTCTTAAAGTTAAACGCTTTATCATTTGTGACTGTGCGTTGCTTGTCAACCCAAGCGCACAGTAAAACAGCGATTTTTCTGGGTTTTCTGAAAGATTAAAGAATAGGTGATTTATTTTGACTTGGCGTCATTTTTTGCCTCAAGTTTGTGCTTGGCGATGACTTCATCGACAAGTCCATACTCAAGGGCTTGGGTTGCGCCCATGAAATAATCACGGTCGCTGTCTAGCTTGATGCGCTCCGGAGTTTGGCCTGTGTGATTGGCCAACATGAGCGTGAGCACATCTTTGATTTTTAGAATCTCACGTGCTTGGATTTCAAGATCAGATGCTTGTCCTTGGGCGCCACCGAGAGGTTGATGGATCATCACCCGGCTGTGCGGCAAGGCGAAACGTTTTCCTTTTTGTCCACCGGCAAGCAAGATTGCGCCCATGCTTGCGGCTTGTCCAAGACAAACCGTAGCAACATCGGGCTTGATATACTGCATTGTGTCATAAATCGCCAAGCCGGCTGTGACTGAGCCGCCCGGTGAATTGATGTAGATGCTGATGTCTTTGTCGGGATCATCAGATTCCAAAAATAGAAGTTGCGCCACGATAAGGTTGGCAATTTCATCGTTGATCGCGGTGCCAATAAAGACAATGCGATCTTTGAGCAGCCTCGACCAAATGTCGTACTGGCGCTCCCCACGATGTGTTTGCTCAAGGACGAACGGTAGGTAGTAACTCATGCGATCTCTCCCGATCAGCGTGTAGCAGTATGTTCAGCTGCTAAGGTTTCGATTTCCGAATGACTGATGAGGAAATCGACCGTCTTATCTTCTTGTAACTTGAATCGCAGGTTATTGCGAAACTCTGTACTGTTTACGCTTTGAATAAGAGACGGTGCAGCATTTTTGACCCCGGCGAGGAGGCGCTCAGTCTCTGCATCGATTTCTGCATCACTTATTTCTATGTTTTCTGCTTTGCTTATTTCGATGAGCAATAAGCCGGAACGCACTTCGACTTCGGCGTTGGGTCGGCTTTCCTCAAGCATGGCGGCACGGTGCTCTGGGCTGAGTTTGGTCATGCTGCGAAACATTTGCTGCATTTGTTCCTCAGCACGGTCGACCAGGCGTTCTGCTTGTTGGCTGATCATGGCGCTTGGGACGTCAAATGGATTGGCCTCTATCAGCTTTGTTATCAGGCTTTGGCGCAATTCTTGTCGTGTGCGCTTGCTGATCTCATCTTCCAGCCTTTTACGGATTTCTTGCTTTAACTCGTCGAGGTTTTCGTTGCCGACGTCGATGGCGAAATCGTCGTCCAATGCAGGCAGCTCTTTGTGTTTGAGCTCATGGGTTGTGACGGAGAAGTGAACACACTTGCCCGCAAGGCTTTCCTCGCCGTAATTTTCCGGGAATTGCACATCGAATTTGTATTCTCCGGGAACTTTTTTGCCAATCAGGCCTTGATTGAAGTCCTCAAGGAGATTTTCGCCAATATGCAACGATGCGCCATGGGCGTGCAGGCCGTCGGGGGCTTCCCCGCCATCCAATGTACCGTGGTAGTCGAGGAGGACGATATCATCACGCGCAATGACGTCACGATCGGTCACAGGGACAACACGCGCATGTTCATCGCGCAGTTTGTCTAAGGCCTTGTCTAAAGCCTCATCAATGGACTCTGGGGTCGATTGTGTAATTTTAAAGCCTTTGTGCTGTTGCAAGGCAACCGTAGGTATGACATCGACGTTCGCTGTGTATGAAAACTCTTCGCTTTCACTCAGTTTACCAGGCAGCAAACCGGTCACTTCAATGAATTTTATGTCGTGCTCGACCATGGCTTGTTGCAAAGTCTTATTGATCAGGGAGTCCATGACCCGCTCGTTGATGAGGCCTGCAAATCGCTGTTTGAGCATGGCTTTTGGGGCCTTACCCGGACGAAAACCAGGGATCACCGCCTCACGGGCGACCTTTTTGAGGGCGTCTGCCATGGCAGCATTGACGGCATCGCCGCCAACTTTTACCGAGATCTTGCGTGAGCACGTCGAGGTCTCTTCAATATGCACTTCCATGGCAATCCTCAGGGATAATAGAGATAATGTCGGCGTTTTCTAACATCCGGTGGTAAGGTCGTCAAACGAAGGGCTTTAAAAACAATGCATACAGGTCTAGACGTTTTTTTGAGATCCCCCAAACGATGGCTTGGAGAGGGGGCTGTGGGGTTGTTGACCAATCCGACAGCGGTAACAAAACGTATGACCCATGCTGTAGATTCCATGGTGGGGCATCCCGATATTCGGCTTGCACGCTTGTTTGGACCCGAGCATGGGATCCGGGGTGAAGCCCAAGATATGGTGTCAACAGATGCCCTGAAGGACCGGAGCACGGGCCTTGATGTGGTAAGCCTTTATGGGAAAACGTTTGCCTCTCTGACGCCCAAAGAGACTGATCTTGCGGGGTTAAAAACGCTTATTTTCGATATACAAGATATAGGGTCGCGTTATTACACCTACGCAGCGACGTTGGCTTTGGCGATGCAAGCATGTGGACGTGCGGGGGTACGCGTGCTGGTGCTCGACAGGCCCAATCCTATCAATGGTGTCCAGGTAGAAGGCGGAGGGCTTGAGCCCGGCCTTGAAAATTTTTGTGCGTTGTATCCTATTCCGCAACGGCACGGGATGACGGTGGGGGAGCTTGCGCGGCTGTATCAGTCGGCATTTGGTGTGGTGTGTGATTTGGATGTTGTGCCCTGTGAAGGGTGGTCACGTGAAGTGGCTTTTGATGGCACGGATCTGCCCTGGGTGATGCCTTCACCCAACATGCCAACGCTTGATACAGCATGGGTGTATCCAGGCATGTGCCTCCTTGAAGGGACCAATATTTCGGAAGGTCGTGGTACGACCCGTCCATTTGAACTGTTTGGCGCACCGTTTGTTGATGGCTTGGTTTTGGCTGAATTGTTGATGACGCTTGAATTGCCCGGTGTCATTTATCGACCGTGTAATTTTCAACCGACATTTCATAAATGGGCCAACGAAATATGTGGTGGTATGCAACTGCATGTGCAAGATCGTCATACGTTTCAGGCGTATCGTACGGGGCTCGCAGTGTTGTGGGCATTGTTTCGATTATGGCCTGAACAATCGATGTGGCGTACCAAGGCGTATGAATTTCGTGATGATGTGCCTGCCATCGATCTGCTTACTGGAACGGCAGGCGTGCGTGAGGCGATTGATGCAGGGGCCGATTTTTCTGAAGTGATTGATGCGGCTTTTACCAATACCGATGCATTTAATGCGCATCGGGAAAATGCATTGATTTATATTTGATTTATGATTGACTGTCCGAGTTCGTATTGTCGTTGTGCACGAATAAAATGATGCTCACTTGCCGATGTGAAACGTGTATTATCCCATGCAAAATACGATGTTTCCAGGGTGTCGGTTGCAAATCGACAGCTCAATTCAAGTGCGATGATGGCGGTTGCATTGCGAAGCGCAACTTCCATGCCGAGCAGGCTTGAGCGATGGGCAGTATAGCCACGCAAGGAGGCATCAAAGCATTCATTTCGAAATGCAATGGGAAGACTTGCATCTTCGTGGCCGGATGCGCACCATGATCGCAGTGCATCGCCAAGCTCAAAGAGAATGGGTATGGGACCTACGGTATCGAGATCGATCAAGGCAATGCATGTTTCATCGGCATTAAACATGGCATTGCCATATTTGGCGTCGCCATGGCCGATGCAGGAGATCGTTTCATCGACGGGCAGAAGTTTTGCAAATGCATTTTCAATGTTGCGTGCAAGTTCTGTAATGCGATGATGCCAAGAATGCTCTGTCTTTGTTGTGAGTGCGCTTTGTAGCTTTTGCCGGTGCTTGGCAGTTTGATGAATGCCTGTGCGCATGCCGACAAATGTATGTTGTATGCTTTCAAGTGTGTTGTGTGTTCGCGCGAGAAATTCTCCAAGGCTTTGGCATTGTGCTTCGCTTGGCGATGTTTCGAGGACATGTCCTGGAAGCCAAGTGAGGCATCGCCATACGCCATGTTTGCCGAGATCAACCCAGAGCGCTCCTGTACGTGTGGGGATGAGTGAATACGTAAGCATGCCTGCTTGTGCGAGATGCAGGGTTACTGCGTGGATGTTGTGATGAATTTCTGGTGAAAAAATAGCATTGACGCGCTGGAGAACAATGGGCCCTGTGGGAGTTTCAACACGGTAGGTTTGATTGATATTACCGAGGCCAAGACGGGTGATGTTGATTGCGCGAAATGGCCAATGGGAAACGGCCTGTGTGGCGTCGTGGGTGTTCATTGTTTATGGCTTCCAGTCGTTAAGGTAGTTGGACTTCGGTTCAGGTTTTTTGTCGGGGAGAGCTTTGTTTTCGGGGGCTTCTTTTGTACTTGGTTTGGGTGCCGCACCTTCGGGAGCGAATACAAGTTCAATATCCCATGATCCTGATTTCTCAGAGATTTCTTCTGTGTGAGGGATCTCAAGTATTTTCGCGATTTCTCGTGCCAATCCAGCATGCTGCTTGAACCTGATCATACGACTGTTGGCATTGGGGTCCAGGATCGTGGTGACTTTTCCAAATTGTTCAAAACGTGAGCGTATCTTTTTAACTTGGGGGTGATTGATGGGCATTGATGTACGCAATTGCATGTGTACAGGCAATGCATTTTTCCAGGCAACGGATAAGGGATAGCGGAAGCTGTGCTCGTTTTCTTCATTGGGCGTATAGTCAAAACGAATCATGATGGCACCTAAATCGGCTTTGGCCCAATAAATACGTGCGCCTATGTATTTGAGATATTCACACGCTGATTTCATGGTGATTAATATGTGGGGCTGGTAGCGAACGACGCCATTCATTCTCAGCATAAAACCGACCGAAGGTGAACAAATACCGTCCCCTATGGGGGTGTACTCCCAAAGGGGTAAAATCTGCATACCATTTTTTGGACGTCGATGAATCGGTTTTTGGGGCCACATTTTTTGGGAACCGTCGCCTGCGGCCCAGGCAAGATCCGTGACGGTATCCAATGCGCCGGGGTTGTGTGGACGTGCATTTTGGCTGACGTCGATCATATGGATGTTGTAGACAGGGACTGTGGAGCCGATGGGAAAGACCACTACAGCGACTTCGCCGGACTGTGCGCCTCTCGGATCACGATAGACTTCAAGGATCACGCTGGCCATTTCGGTATATTCTTTGTTCCAGCCAAATACTTCTGAATCGACACGCATGGCGGTGAGGTTTTCGTTGCCTCGTGGCAGAACAGCGTTCACATCAAACGCACGCGTTTCGTCTGCAGCAGAATCCCCAGTACCCGGTGCCATGGAATTGCTTTCAAAGGCTTGTGCGAGATTGGCCCAAAGCAGTGCAAGGAGGACCGTGTATTTCGATGGAGTCATCACTCTTCTAGAATACACGGTCCTGTGTCAAAGGTAAGGACTTGTTCAGCTTCCAAGCCAATTTGTAAATGCATTAAAATTGTATTCTCTGCCGAGGAAGTCTTTTACAAGTACTTTGGCATCCTTGGATCCCCCTGGAGCAAGCACGGCCTGGCGATAGCGATTGCTTGTTGCTGGGTCGAGCAAGCCATTTTTCTTAAATTCACTGAAGAGATCTTTGGCGATCACGAGTGACCACATGTACGTGTAGTAGATGGCCGAATAGCCATCCAAATGCCCAAAACTAAGTTGAAATTGGGTGCCGTCTACATACTTGAACATGCCATGTTTGAGCTGCATGGCTTTGAGCCATGCAAGGGGATCTAGTTTGGCAGGATCTTGGTTGTAGTAGCCAAGTGAGATCGAGGCGTAAACCATTTGTTGGCGGACTTGGAGACCTTTGCCGAAATCCCGTGATGAACGCATTTTTTCTACCAAAGCATCAGGGATCGTTTCGCCTTTTTTATTGCTGGCAAAGCGTTTGAGGACGGAAAGTTCCCAGCCCCATTCTTCGAGCATTTGGGATGGTACCTCTACGAAATCCCATTCGGTATTGAAACCAGACTGGCTAACCCACTGTTGCTGGCCGCCAAAGAGAAAATGCAGGAGATGACCAAATTCATGAAAAAATGTTTCGACTTGATCGTGCTCCATGAGCGCGTCAGGATCTTTGTCGCCTGAAAAGTTGCAGACAAGCGCGGCTTCGGGAAGTTGTGTGCCTTTGACACCGCTTTGAATAGGGAATGCCGCAGCATGTTTGTATTTTCCATCACGGGGATGCATGTCGAGAAAGAAGCGGCCAAACACAGTGCCAGAAGCATCAAGAATTTCATAGGCTTCTACCGAAGGATGCCAAACTTCTGTTTTCAATGGACGAAAGGTGACGCCAAACATTTTGGCGGTTGTGTCGAGCACGCCCTTCTTGACTTGGCCATATCGGAAATATTGACGCACTTCACGTGGATCGAATTTGTATTTTTCTTGAATGTATTTGTTTTCTAGATAGCTTCTTTGCCAGTCGCCTACTTCGGTTGCTTTGGGATCGATTGATTTCAAGAATCCAAGCAGTGCCTCGTAATCTTTGGTGGCACGGGGTTTGGCCATATCGCTGATTTTTGTAATAAATGCATCGACAGCTTCAGGACTGCCGATCATTTTGTCTTCAGTGACGTATGCTGCCCACGTTTTATAGCCGAGAAGTTGTGCCAACTCATTCCGTTTTTTAATCAAGTTGGCGAGAACATCGATGTTTTTCGGATTACCCCGTTGTCTGAATGCACGATAGAATTCCAAGCGTGCGGCGTCGTCATCGGCATATTGGAGAAACGGTAAATAGTCGGGATAGTCGGTGGTGAGAACGATTTTATTGTCTTTGCCTGGTTTGTGCTCTGCGCGGTAATCCTCGGGAAGCCCAGCCAGCTTATCAGGACTGTCGAGGGTGATGGTGCGCACATCGTTGCGGATGTTATTGCTGAATTCTTGGCCAATTTGCACAAGTTCTTCGCGAAGTGCTTTGATTTTTGCGCGTGTTGCTTCGTCTTTGTCCACGCCTGCACGGCGAAAGTCACGAAGGGTATGCTGGATATAACGCGTTGTGATTGTGTCGGCGTCTTTGGTGGGCATGCTTTGGAGCGCATCGTAGATAGGACGCGACATACCAATCAGCGTGGCGACTTTCGAAAATTCTTGTTCGCACTTTTCGGCTGCTTCGCGTATCATGCTGCTTGGGTGGACGCTGCGGTAGAGTCCCGCGCGATTCATGTGTTTATCCAGAAGTGTATTGAGCTTGTTAAGGGGCTCAAGGGCACTGGCGATAGTTTGTGGTCCCTTCAAGGCCTCAAGGGAAGCGAGCATGGCATTTGCTTCGCCCAATCCCTTTTTACATTCGCCTTCATAAGAGGCGTGCTGTGCTTTTTCTGCTTCAACGGTCATGGTTTCTCCGGCGAGAGGTGTATGTCCTTGGGTAGCGTGACAGCCTGTCAGCGATCCAGCCAATCCAAGCGCGATGAAGTATCGATTTTTCATTCGCGACACAAAGCGAAGAAGTGACTGCGAGTCAACGGTTTGTGCTATGAGAAGTGATCATGACGGAATCAGATCCTCTTGTTGATGAATCCACCCGTGCTGTTGGGCCCAAGTGGCGAATGATAGCAATCTGTGCCGTGTTGTTTGCGCTTGGCGCTGCACTGGGTGTGTTGTTTGCGCCATCGTCGCCTTCGGAGGCTGTTGCGCAGATCACGGGTCTCAGGGGAGAACTGCAAGACGCACAAAAGCGTATTGATCAGCTTGAGCGTGAAAAAGCGACGGCCATTTCGCAGGGAAGTGCAACCCAACTGAGTGGTAAGCTGACTGCGGCACAAAAAAAACGTCATGCGGAGGCGCTTGGGCGCTATATTGAGGCGTTGCGTCGTGTGAAAGCGCAACCCGCCTCTGAATTGGTGCAGTGGTTTGTGGCGCGTTGGGAGGCGTTGCTGGACCACCCACAATCGGGAGACCGTGTGAGTCGTCGTGCAGAACTTCTGGTACGCTTGATAGGTGGTATGGGCGAGGATCTGGATCCAGAAGATTATATCCCTTGGCAGGCGGAATTTTGGTCTGGGGATTGGCTTGCCGAGATCAATGTTGATGATGATGGCGATGGGATGCCGGGACTGCGTTCGGATCCCAACCCCAAAGACGGTTTTACCCAAGCGCATGTGTGTGCCATCGCCATGGCGATCAATCAAACCACGCGTGATGCACAAATATTGTTTATGCCTGAAATGAAGTGCAACCGAGCCGATCAGCGTATGTCGATCTTTTTGGCCGGCGCTACACGCGATGATGCGGTCACCGAATATATCAAAGCGATGCGTGAAGAAGGTTATGCTGTGGTGGACCAAACGAAAAATAACCATCGATTGGTGCTTGTGGGACCTAGAAATTGAACATTTGTATTGAAATTGATTTTGGATTTTAAGCGAACCCACTCTGTCAGTGGGGGATGGCGATGCGTGAAATTTGGATTCTATTTGTGGTCACTTTTTTGGGGATTGCGTGTGTCACGGTTGATTCGACAGATGCGGATCAAGGCGATGGCCCTGCGGCCCCTACTGGGAATAATTCCGAAAACCCAGGGGAGAGCGATGGCAACACGGCCAGTCCCTCCACGGATAATGCTTCTCCCCCACATACCACCCAGAATAACTGCCCTCCGAATGCGGAACCCGATGCAGCCAACCCAGGAGCTTGTGTGTGCAGCGGTGGTTATATCATAGATGCATCATGCCAAAGCTGCATTGTTGATACGAATGCAGATGGTTGTGCACCGAATAGTATTCCCGCCGATACGGGATGCAGTTGTATCCAGGGCTATATACCTAATGAACCGGGGTGTGGCTGTCTGCCCGCCGGAATTGTTGGCGGTCGGTGCGATAATGACAGCGCATGCCTTGGCGATTTTTGCGCCCTCTCCCTTTCATCATTTGGCGGCTACACAATGAGATCTGGTACACGTTACGAGGGTAGAACGCCTCTGCCTGGAGGCTATTGTTCGGTAAAATTTCCCTATTCGTCTCAAGACAATTGCGTATCGCTTGGCGGAACGTACGTCGCAGTAAGGCCAGGAAGTCACTACTTGGATGTGTGTTTGCTGTCATGTGAACGGTCCGAAGAATGCAGAGCAGGGTATATATGCCGTCCGCTTTCCAATGAAGACTACACGGTGGATGGTCAGACTCAGGATCATACCTTTTCATTTCAACCCAACGGAATATTCTGTCTGCCACCTGTTCCTTAACCGGCATATCATTGCTCGCTTACCAAGGCCTATGATACGTCAGTAACGATGCAATCGGTTCTCATTCATGCAGTGACATCGGCGGATGCCAGTCCCAAAGTAGATCAGGATTTTGGGTTTTTGGGATCTGTGTTGAACGCGAATATCACCGAACAGCTTGTGATGCTTTTGCTATTAGGGCTCTCGGTGGTGAGCTGGGCTGTGATTTATCAGAAATGGCGGGCACTTAAACGCGCGCAGGTTCAGTCCGAAGCATTTCTTGATGGATTTTGGAACGCCAAGCGTTTGGATGCGTTTTACGAAGGGGCGTCGCAATATCCCGCGAGTCCTGTTGCCCATGTGTTTCGTGCAGGCTATTTGGAGCTTTCCAAGCTTCGTCAAAAACAGTCTGATAACAGCGAGCTCAATATGGAAGTATTGCAGAGCGTGGAACGTTCCATGCGCCGCTCTGCATCGCAACAGCTCACGACCATGGAATCCATGATGTCGTTTTTGGCGACCACAGGTTCAACTTCTCCCTTCGTTGGGCTCTTTGGTACCGTGATCGGCATCATGGGCGCATTTCAAGACATTGGACGCATGGGCAATGCAGATCTTGCAACGGTTGCGCCAGGTATTGGTGGTGCACTGGTCGCGACGGCTTTTGGCCTTTTGGCGGCTATCCCGGCAGTTATGGCATACAACTACTTCATTGCGCGTATCCATGTGTTGGATATGGAAATTCAAAATTTTTCATCGGACTTTTTAAATATCATTAAGCGGCATTTTCTATAGGCGCTGAGGGTCGTTGAGGCATGGGAATGACACAACAGAGCAGCCGAGGCCGACCGATGGCCGACATCAACGTCACGCCGATGGTGGATGTGATGCTAGTTTTGTTGGTTATCTTTATGGTGACCGCGCCATTGATGCAGCACGGTGTTTCGGTGGATCTCCCCAAGGTGGATGCACCCGCGGTCGAGGCCGACAAGGAACGTTTGATTCTTACCGTAACGGCTGAACGCAAAATATATCTGGGTGATGTGGAAATTCCACGCGAAGTATTGCGAGAGCGTTTGATTGGCAACAAGCGATTGGCATCGGAGAAACAAGTGTTTCTTCATGCGGATCATCGTTTGGATTATGGCTTTGTTGTGGATGTGATGGCGGTCATGCAAACTGCAGGCGTTGAGAATATGGGGATGATCACCGATCCTGTTGCGCCAAAGCCGGAGCGTTGAGGCTTCGATGCCAAAATCCTCCGCAATCCCGGAATTTCGTCGCATTGTATGGGCATCGCTAGGCGTGCATGTTTTGGCGATCCTAGTGCTTTTGGGTGTGGCCAAGTGGCAGCATCATGACGCTCGTCATCGTAATGCGATTATTGTGCATCTGGCCCGTAAGGGCGAGATGCGACCCGAACATCTTTTGCCACGGATTAATCCTGAAACTGTGCCTGTACCCGATATTCCAACCGCGCCTAAGCCCACGACACCTGTTGCGCCACCGGTTCCAACGCCTGCACCGCCACAGCCTGCAAAACCTGATCCTGCAGGGAAGCAACCTTCGGTGAAAGATCGTTTGGCGGCGGTATCGCGGGTTTCGGGTGCACTATCGCGTCTTGAAAAAGCGACCCAAGAAAAAGTAGAAGGCGATCCTGGGGGTGTTGATTCGGGAACGACCAGCGATGTGCAGGGATCACTCTATCGCAGTCGTTTTGGGGCAGAAGTGCATGCATGCTTGCAAGCCCATTATCAATTTGAAGGGGTAGATCCCACGCTAGCCCAAGGTCGAGGGCTCGAAGCCGAAGTTTCCATCCGTGTGGCCGCTGACGGGCGCTTTGAAAAATACGATGTTCATGTGGCGCGCAAGCATGCAGCCTTTGAGCGTGCTGTTCGGCATGCCATTGATGCATGTGGGAAAGTATCGCCGCCTCCTGCGGTGATCAGACAGGAGATGAAACGTGAAGGGCTTTTGTTGCTATTTAAACCGTAATCTCATTGTGTGGATAATCATTTTCTTTGTTTCTTCATCGGCAGGTGCGGAGCGGGTTCGTATTGTCGTTGAGGGTGCTGGTTACAAAGCGTTTCCTATAGCCATCACAGCCCTTCAGGCAGGCTCAGGTGAGCAAGCCAATGCCTTGGCCGCACAAATGACCACGGTGGCGCGCACGGGTGCAACATTGGTGCGTGCGTTGGAGTTGGTTGACCCGAAAACATATTTGGTGCCAAGAATTTCTTTGGATAAAGTTCCGAATTTGGCGCCCTGGCATAGTGTGGGGGCATCGGGCTTGATCGGGGGACGTATTGATGTCGCAGGCGGCATGGTGCATGCCCAAATGGTGCTGGTTGATGTCGTTTCAGGACGCATATTGATCAACCGAAAATATGAAGGAAGCGTCGCACAGCCATCGTCGGTTGTGTATCGATTTTTGGATGATGTCATTGAAAGCTTGACCGGTGTTCGTGGCATTTTTTCATCTAAAATTGCATATGTGAAAGTGATTGGATCCGGAAAACGGGCGATTTTTTATAGTGATATCGATGGAAGTCATGTGGAGCGGGTAACCCCGACCGATCAATTAAGCCTTTTGCCTGCTTGGAGTGCCGATGGCACATCCATGTTGTTCACCACGTTTATGCAGCAAAATTCAGATCTTGCCCGTCTTACGTTGCGTGGCGGATCTTTGACTTGGTTATCGACGAAGCGCGGCTTAAATACAGGGGCTGCGGTATCGCCTGATGGAAAGCGTATTGCATTGACTTTGAGTGCCGATGGAAACACCGAGATTTACGTCATGAATTGGGATGGGTCGGATCTGAAGCGTCTTACGCAGTCGTGGGGACAGGATGTTTCTCCAACGTGGAGCCACGATGGAAAGAGGATTGCATTTGTGAGTTCGCGATCCGGAAATCCGCATATCTACGTGATGGATGCGGATGGGGGAAATCAGCGTCGTTTGACCTTTAAAGGCGATTACAATCAGGAACCCTCCTGGTCACCGCTACCCGATGGTCAAATTGCATTCACAGGACGAGATGAAAAATTTAAGTACGATTTGTTTTTGGTGGATCCCAATTCGGCAGCGATCACACGATTAACGCAAAATCAGGGCAGCAACGAAGGTCCTTCTTTTTCTCCGGATGGAAATCAAATTGCGTTTACGTCATCGCGTGGTTTGCAGGCAGGCCGACAGGTGTATGTCATGGATGTGGATGGAAAACATCCACGGCGTGTGACCATGGCGCCGGGTGATTATGAAACACCGGCTTGGGGACCGAGGCTTGGGTATGAGCGATAACACGGCGTAGGTAGCGGCAGGGCTTGCCCAGCCATTATGGCGCAGCTTGCTGCGCCGCTACGAACGTTCAAGAAACCGAAAGATCGCACGCGGAATAGACGTTGCGGTTGTGGTGTGAAAAATGACCATTGCCGTCACTAAAAAATCGATTGTCGTCATGTTGTTCATGGTGGGTTTCTATTCTGACCGACAAGCAATATTTTGGCAATGGATGCAACGCGTGCAAGTTCGCCCAATGTTGCAGGAAGCTCGGGAATTGTTCGTGTGATGTGATTGATGTTGAGATATTCCAAAGTACGTGTGCTTAAAATGGCCTGGGCATGGGCATATTCAAGGGCAAAAAGGACATCATTGTGTTCTGAAGTGGAAAGCTTGTCGAGATAGATCTCAAGCATTGTGTGGAGTTCTTCAAAAGGGGCCCCAAGTGTTGGATGAAAACGATTAACCACAGCCCAGTGTTGGCCTTTATTGAGAGTGTTCAGTGCATGTTGCATGTGCGCAAGACGATGTGGAGGATCCAGGCATGGTGTTGTCACCCAAACGATGGCGGTACTTTCAGCTTCTAGGATTTCTTCCACGATTTTTGCGCGCCGGGTGAGGGGACCTACCATTTCTTTCAATTGTGTCAGCAGAGCCATGAGTTGATGCACGGCGCTGTCACCTACCATCATGGCAATGGCTTTTTCGAGTGCCAGTTGTCCAAACCGAAACAGAGGGTTGAACCCTTTTGAGCCACTGAATTTAGAAATCAACGCCAGTGTTCTGGGGTCACCAAATTGTAACCAACGTTGTGGTGCTGTGAAGAATTCGAGAACATTCTGTGCTGGAGGTGTATCGAGAATGATCAGGTCGTAATCTTGGCTATCATACAAACGATAAAATTGCTCAAGGGCAGCATATTCGTGGGATCCTGCGAGGAGTGTCGATAGACGTTGATAAACAGGATTTCCTAAGATCTGTGCTTTGAGCCTCGGGTTGGGTGCAAGTGTTTCAACAATGCTGTCAAAAATTTCTTTGGTGTTAGGAAGAACCACGGAGAGTGGTCCTGACAATGTAATGCCATACGCTTCGCATGCGTTTGCATCGATTTGGCGCACAATGGTTGTTTGTTCTGTGACGCCCAAAGCATCGGCCAAGCGCGGCGCAGGATCGATGGTCATTACTGCGGTTCGACGTCCAAGGCTTGCGGCTGCAAGTCCAAGTGCGGCGGCGATATTGGTTTTTCCAACGCCGCCTGTGCCGCAACATACGATGACGCGGGCATTGTTCCATGGAGGGTTGGGATTCATGGTATTGTGTTCCATTGCGTGAGAATAGGTGCAAGTAAATCAGTCATGGCACTTACAATGCGTAAACTTTCTTGTGTATCGGCATATTCGGGCAACACAAGTGACATGATCTGTTGTCGTTCCGAAACAGTGGGAACGTGCATATGTGCATGATTGGCCCGTATATTTTGTAGGATCCAAGCATCATGCAGGGCTTGTAGTTCGGGCGCATGGATTATTTGATCGACAAGAATTTCAGAAATATGATGTGGCATGCGATTGACGACAAGCGCACCGATGGACATGCGAAGGCTTGTACACTGTTTGATGAGCATTTCTGCTTCGAGACACGGTGTTTCTTCGGGTGTTGTGACAATCACTATTTGAGTTTGCTTTGGGTTAATCAGGTGTTCGTGAATGGCTTTCGCATTACGATGCATGGGTCCGTGCGACACCATGTCGGCCAAGGCTTGCGGTGCATCAAAAAAAGCAAGGGCATGCCCTGTTGATGGCATGTCAATGATGATGTGTTCAAACACAGGCTCTTCGTGATTTTCATGAAAGGCATGGTAATAAATTTTCCCTAAAAGCACGGATTCGTAGAGTGCGGGAAGAAGGGCCAGCAAGCTGTGGATCACGGGATTATCGGTTAAGATCCGCGCCAATGCATCAAAACGTAAAACGCGACCCGCGTATTCCCGAATGGCATCTTGAGGATTGATGTCGGCGATAAATAAATGTTCTCGTGCTTCTCGCCATACCGATGTTGCTGGCTGAATTTCGAGGAGTTTGGTGCTTTGACTCCCTGCATCTATTTCAAAAAGAAGAGTTTTTTGCTTCTGTAGGGAAGCACAAAGGGCCAAGCTTGCGGCGACAGTGGTTTTCCCTACACCACCTTTGCCGCATACAAACGTCACCTTGGAACATTCGCCTGACACCATAATTTGCTATAACTGGGGACGGGCACCTGCACAACACCTCTCAGGATGGCAGATATTGTCAATTCTGCGTCTTACAAGGGGGCAATACGATCGAGGTACCTTGATTTGCCCAATTCGTCGTATACTGAATATGGGCGTCTTGTCGCTGAGAGTGGTCGACGATGTTTTTAGCAAAAAATAAGAAGCTTTTGGCGGCGTTTAAGAGTGGTGATCGTGACGCCCTTGAGGCTGTTTACCGGCAATATGTGGCGGGTGTTCGTCAGTTTTTACGCAAAGGATTTACATTTCGCGGTGGGCAAGGGCAGTTTTTCTTTCGTGGTATTCAGGATGAAAGCGAATTGGATTCTGCTGTCCAAGAAGTCTTCCGTCGGTCTTTTGAAGAGCGTGCGCGAAACTCATACAATGGGATTAATTCATTTACCAACTGGGTTCTTGCCATTGCTCGGAACATGGTGATCAACCAATTTCGTAACCGCGAAATTGCGTTCAGCCAATATATTTCTGCACGTGATACCCGAAGCCATCTAACGGTCATGGACCAAGAAATCACGGAAGAGCACAGTGGTGTCTTTTATGGTCGACCTGCCTTAAGCCAAGAGTTGCAGGTAGAACATACCGAGCTTAAGGGTTTGCTTGATAGTTTTATGGGTGAGCTCACAGAACATGACCGTTTGTTATTGGTGTATCGATTTGCCGAAGGCAAAGGCCAAGAAGAAACGGCGGAATTGATTGGTTCGACACGGATGAAGGTGCGAACATCCGAGGCGAAATTGCGTTCACGTCTGCGTGCATACATGCGCAATACGGGTTATATCGATCATGTGGCACATAAGAAAAAAAGTGACGAGACACCCGATGACCCTTCGGTTTAGGGCAATCTAGTATCCGTTTAAAGCAATCTCAGTGACTTTTTGTGCCGTGGCTTCTTGTGCCTCAAGAATTGCGCAGAGGTGACCTTGATGCATGATCCCAATGCGATCAGATAATGCAATAAGTTCTTGAATATCGCTGGATGCAAAAAGAATAGAAGCACCTTGGGCTGCAATTTCACCCATGAGACGATAAATTTCATGACGCCCTTTGATATCGATCCCCCGGGTTGGTTCATCCATGAGAAAAACTGTGCATTGACTCGAAAGCATACGTGCAAAGATCACTTTTTGTTGATTGCCACCTGATAGCGTATTCACTTCTGCGTGGGGGTCGGATGTTTTGATGTGAAGTAAGTTTAGAAAGTGTTGGACTGCACGATGTTCTCGTTTTTTCTCCAACAATCCTTCACGGATGTATTGGCTGAGGCTGGCAAGGGTGATGTTGGGATCGATCGTTTGATTAAGTAGAAGCCCTAATTCTTTTCGGTCATCGGTAAGAAAGCCCATTCCAGATGCAATGGCATGATGGGGATTGTGTTCGGTCAGTAACGTCCCGTTGACAGTGATGTTTCCGGATGTTGCACGATCAGCGCCAAAAATAAGGCGGAGCACTTGCGTTTGTCCGGATCCCATCAATCCACCGAGACCCAAAATTTCACCTTCCCGGATATCCAATGTTGTGGGAGTGATGCGATCTTTCAATGTGAGACCGGAGACATGCAATCGCACTTTTCCGAGAGATTTATTCTGCTTGGGTATGTCTTCGTTTGTTTCTAATCCGATCATCTCACAAATCAATTGGGCCCGTGTGACCTCTTCTTTTCGATGGGTTGCGATGTGTTCTCCATTGCGGAGCACAGTGAATCGATGCCCAATGAACATCACTTCATCCAAACGATGTGAGATGTAAATGACGCAAACGCCTTGGGTGCATACCTGGCGTATGACCTTAAATAGGGATTGTACTTCGACATCCGACAATGCTGCGGTGGGTTCATCCAGAAGCAAAACAGAAGCTTTTTGATACAATGCTTTGGCAATTTCGACGAGCTGCTTTTGTGCAAGAGAAAGTGATGCAACAGAGGTCTCAAGTGGCATGGTCAAATTGATTTGTTGTGCAGCGCGCAAAATATTTTCATTGTTTTTGTTGCTATTCAATAGGCCAAAAGAAGTTTCTTCTGAACCCAATGCAATATTTTCAGCAACGGTGAGTGACTCGCACAACTGCATTTCTTGATGGACAACAGCAACACCGGCTTTGCGTGTTTCTTGGGGAGAGCCAAATGCAACAGGGCGCCCCCCAATTTCCATGCTCCCATGCTCCGGAATGCAGCCACCCGATAGAATGCTAAGAAGGGTTGATTTTCCAGCGCCATTTTGTCCGAGAAGAACGTGAACCTCGCCTGGATATGCCTCTAAGCTGACCTGTCGCAATGCTTGCGTTCCTGGAAACGATTTCGAAATATGGCGCAGTTGTAAATAAGTCATTGCGCATTCTCGCGTGTGATCAACTCAACTCGAGTTTCCGTGACCGAAGCGGGTTTGATTCCATGTTGAATGAGGGCATGGGTTAGCTCAATGCTCACGCGTCCCATTTCTTCAGGAAATTGTGCGACGGATCCATACAGTTTTCCTTGGGTGATGCTTTGGCGTGCAGCGGGTGTGGCATCAAAACCAATGATGGCAATGTCTTTTGATTTGCCTGCGGATGCTACGGCCTCTAAGGCACCAAAGGCCATCTCATCGTTGGCTGCAAAAATACCGCGCACATTGGGGTGTGCTTGAAGAATATTTTGCGTGACGGTAAAACCCTGTTGCCGTTCACATTGTGCTGTGAGCGAGGCAACAATATGCATGTTGGGAAATTGTGCGATGGCCTCTGAAAAACCGCGTTTACGATTGTTTGACGTTTCATGACCGGGAATGCCTTCAAGGATAGCGACATCTCCGCGTGCATTTAAATGTTTGGCCAATCCTTCGCCCGCAAGTCGTCCGCCCATGACATTATCGGAACCCACAAATCCAAGAAATTCTGCTCCCATCGATGCTATTGTTTTTTCATCAAAGCGACTGTCCACTGCAAGAAGTGGGATCCCTGCTTGATTGGCTTTCAGTAAAACGGGTACCAATTCGCGTGCACCAGAAGGTGCAAGTACAATGGCATCTACACCGCGAAAAATGGCATTTTCGACAATTTGCATTTGGCGTTCAACGTCGGTTTCTCTATCAGGGGCAAGTGATAGAAGATGAACATTCGCTTTATTTGCGGCGAGATGGGCACCTTCTTCCATGGCGGACCAAAAGGAACTGTTGTTTGTTTTGGGAATGAATGCGATGGTAATTTTTTCGATTGAACGCTGATGTGTGTAGCGATAGGTGCCGGCACCTCCGACTATAAAAATGAGCATGGTACTGAATGCTGCAACGCGCATGGGAAGTGTTAAAACCATGTGATGATGCACATGAGTGTCATGGCGTTGTCGGTCCATCACCACAGCGATGATTACAACGGAACCGATTACGATCCCTTCCCAAGCAGCAGGTACGCCAAGCAAATTAAGGCCATTGCGAAGTATGCCCATGATCAGGGCGCCTATGAGCGTGCCTGTGATACGTCCTTCGCCTCCGATGAGGCTTACGCCACCGATGACGGCTGCGGCAATTGCATAGAGCTCATACATTTCTCCTGCGAGTGGTGAGGCAGCATTGAGTCTTGTCGTCATCATGACTGCAGCAATGCCAGCCATGGTGCCTGAGATTGCATATACTGCAATCTTGTAACGACCTACCGCAATGCCTGCCAACCAGGCCGCACGTTCATTGCTTCCGATGGCATAGGTGTAACGTCCTAATTTCGTGCGTGTGAGTATGATGTGCGCCATGGCATAAAGCACTGCGACGCATGGAATAAATAATGGAAGACCAAACCATGATCCCGAGATGTCATGAAGCGTAGTGGGCAATCCACTGATGGGCCGTGAGCCGCTGTATACCGTAGCAGCACTGCGTGCGACCAACATCATGCCAAGGGTTGTGATGAAAGGAGGAATGCGCGTGAGTATGGTGATGGTTCCATTAACGATGCCGCACAATGTTCCTGCGCTGATTGTTGCGATCAATGCAACAGAGAGAGAATATCCATGGACGAGAAGATCAGCAAATAACAAACCACACAGAGCCAACACAGAGCCTACAGAGAGATCTATTCCTGCCGTAATGATGACAAACGTAAGTCCTATTCCTAGGACGGCGTTGATAGACGATTGCTGTAATACATTGAGGAGATTGCTTGGCGTCAAAAAATGAGGTGATGCAATTCCAAACGCGGTGATCAATATCACCAAAGCTGCAATGCTTTTCCACTGTTGCCTAATAATTTCCTGGCGCATGGCACGGCATTGTTGCCTAAATTCACAAAAGGTTCAAAGGAGATCTTCTACGTTCGTGCTTCTATGTCAATAAATTTCCGTAGAATAGAACCTAAACGTGAGGCCAAGGCCGTGACTGCACGTGCGTTGGCGATGCCATCTGCATGGCGATGGGCACTGCTTCCAGCATTTTCGGCCAGTTTGTAAGCTGCCAAAGGCCTGATTGCGAATGACCCTCTCGGTTTACGGCCGTTGGCTTTGGTATTGCGTTCGTCGTCAGGATTTCGTCCCATATTTGCTTTTGCTTTTTCTCTCGCAAGGTTGTAGGCCTCATTCGCTTCGGGCGTATTTTTGGCTTCGATCGCTTCGGCTTCGCTTGCTTCATGGGGGCTGTTGATATTACCGCGATTGTGCGGCATGGGCCCGGCGCCACCCAATGGGCTTTGTCGTGGATTTGCGTGTTGTTCAGGCTGCACGTCAGGGGCGGGTGGTTGTGCAGGCGTGTGGGGTTCTGCGCCTCCAAGGGGCCTTGCACCATCACCTTCACGGGTAATGTCCAAACCGGTGGAGGGGGGTTCGGTTGACACAATATTTTCACCTGTCTTGCGGACAGTCGCATGGGGTTTGGGTTTTCTCCGATTGACCAATTCTTGCATAAAGCACCAAATATCATCACCAGAACCAAACATTGTTCTAACGCGTTCAAGATGGGTTTGCACTTCTTTAAACAGAATCAAACTCGATCTTATTTTTTGCTCAAGGGTTTGCATTTCATGGCCCAAGCGACGTTGGTTCACAGACAAAGCATTGTATTCGCGAAAGGCCGTGTAGAGATCTCGCTCGATATTTGAAAAACGCGTTGGATCTTTCAGCCCATCCAACAAGGAGCCTGCAATGGAACGCATGACGGCTTCGTCAAGCACAGAGTTGTGGATAATGGTGCCCACGTTCCTGAAGTCATGTGGAGGGGGTCTGGAGGTGTCGGGTGGTCGCAAACCTGTGGGGATATTGCCGAGAGACGCATTGAGTTCGAAAGAGCTATTTTGGCTGTGCGCAGAACGGCGCGTTGTAAATTGTGACGAACGTGTTTCGGGTTGCGTGGTGTGCACAACGCGTTCTTCTACCGATGCATTGGCGATTTGTAGTGCTGTTACGGGGGTGCCGTCGGGATTGGTGAGGCCAAGCGACTGGACCACTGTTGTTAGTATACGGGAAGTGCCAGCGGCATCGGGTACGGGTGTGGAGGGCGCAGGAAATAGCACTTGGGGCAATTGGGCCTTGGTGGCGATATCACCAAGCTGTCGATCGGTTAATCCAAGCGTCTTATTGATGGTTTTGGGTTCCTCAACAGACAAATTTTCAGCAGCCAGTTGTGCAGCATTCAATGTAACGCGTTGGTTGATGCTTGCCTGTACACGATATGCCTCAGCACTTGCACGCAATTCATTGGAAATTTGATTGGAAGTTGTGCGTGATTTTGGCAGCCGTTTTTGGGGTTGTGACTCGCCGATAGGATCGACAGTATTAGCAGGGGGTGCTTCACGGCGTATTGTTTCAATATCCAGAGAACCCATGGTGACTCCCGCAACATAGTTTAATTAAATAATTTTCCGGCTTGCTGGGCGATGTTGTCAGCAATGAGTCGAATGAGATCCGAGAGTGCTTTGAACTGCTCGCGGGCGGCGGAAATTTGATCACCCTCTTCTTGTGCTGCTTGTTGGTGTGCTTTGTCGACCCATTGATACTCTTGCATGTCGATCCCAGCTTCATCGGCTTGGTACATAAAACCGCCATCAGAATCTCCGGTTGGAGGTGCAACTTTGCTGATCATTGAGTACGATTCAGAGACAGCTTGGCTCACGACATAGCCGGTTGTACCGCCGACGCCGCCAGCCACACCGGCGGCAACGATTTGCACACAAAACTTCGCAATCGCATCGCCGCGCTCTGCCTCAAGCTTTTCTTCACTTTTTTCGATATTTTTCTTTCCTGCTTCGGCTTCATTGAGTTGGCGTTGAATTTTCAGTTCTTGGCGCATCTCACGCTCATTATTGAGTCCGCGCATGGCACGCATCAAAAGTGCTGTTTCAATTAAGCCAAGGCCACGAACAGAATCGAAGACTGTGCTGGTCATTGCACTGTTAAGTCGTTCGGCAAGCTGTGTGGGAGCTGAAGCGAAACGTGTTGAGTCGGTTGCATCAGGAATGGGTTGCAAGTCACCAAAGGGTGTTATTTGATCTTGAAAGGATGTTGGTGTTAGGAGCGGTGTTCCATCGGAAGCAAACATACGTCCGCTGCGAACGGCGTAGCCTTCATTGGGGAAAAGGAGTGTGTTGACGTCCTCTTCGGTGATCATGATTTCTTTATTTTTGTGGGCAAGAATGTATTGCTGCGTTTCGGACATATAGGAAATACGAGGCAAATGGGTCGAGGCACTGTTTGTCGTAGACATCGGTGTATTCCTTATTAAATATTCATACAAACGTGAGATCCACGGGAACTCACGCGTGATACATTATCTTTTCGGCAATTTGTGGTTAATGTTGTCTACAATGACGCAATGCGCAGATTAAATAAAATAAATATTTCCGTAGGGGCCTTCATGTGTTCGCCCAAGCCCAAAGCGTGTGTATGGGCTGTTGCTCGCATGCGGTTGAAGTACTTGCGTGAGTTTGTATATTTCACCGGCGTTGAATGAATATTTATTCTTTATGGATTTAAATGCATCAATGGCTGCTGTGCGCGGTGCATTGGCAGCCAATTGCAGGGTGAGTTTCGCAAGGGTGCCTGCTTGATTTGGCTGCAATGCAAGCTCGCTTCGTGGTGCCAGAACTTCAGAGAAAATGTTCTGCGCGTGGTTTGCGTCGCGTGTTGAAAAATCATTGTCGAGTGACTGTGCGATGCTAATGAGCGTTGGGCAGTTTGACTGAATATAAATTTTAGGCCGTGCGATGCCATGATGGAGATCGAATCCGATGCCGCGCCAATGGATGTGATCGCCATGGGTAGCATTGAAAATCGGCATGACAAGATCGGCCGGAATACCGCAGTGTTCAAAAAATTGGACAACGCGCATTTGATGAGCTTCGTTTGTGAGCCGAGAGTTGAGATAGCATTTGATATAGGGCGTTTGATGTTCAAACGCGAGGGCGACATACAACGCGGTGGCTTGTGGCGCAAAACGATCAAAACAGCGTGTTTGTGGAAAGATACATCCAATCATTTGTTGCAAGATGAACGCATCGTCTTTGCGGCCGATGTGTCCAAGAAAATTACAGCAACCTTGGGTCACGCGAGACAAGCGATCGGACACAGAGACTGTGGGACGTCCTTGGGTGATGGCCGCTATGCGGGTGGGGATGCCACAGTGCCATGCAATCATGAATTCATGCAGAAGTGCTAAATCTTGTTCGATATAGGACCGGTTCCAGAGATCCCAAATCGCTTGGACCTCTGTTTTTGAAAACTGGCATAGGTTTGCAAGCTCAGAAAAAACAAAAGCTTCTGAGGCTGCTCTGTGTTGCATCTTACCAACTTTGGGATCTCGAGTTGGCATCAATGATAGCATTTGTTGCAGAGGCTACGGCTGAAAGCATTCCTTTGAGTTTTCCATCAATGGCGATACTTTGTGCCGCAATTTGATCTGCTTCCTGGCTTGATTGATTGCCTGCGTTTTGCATCATGCCGTCGATTGTTTGATTGCGGACGGCAGCCAGTTGTTGTGGCTGGGGGGGTTGGTAGTCTTCCGCTTTTCCTCCCCTTTGTACAAACGCTGCTCTGCCGCGATCTTCTTTTGCTTTAAGGCGATTCGCAAGTTTGTTGAGTGGATCGCACTCAATAATAGGTCCCTTGCCACCGGGTGGGGCAGCCGGCGGCGGGGCCGGTGGTGGTCCACCTGCAGGCGCAATGGCTACACCTGCTCCACCTGGACCCTTGGTTCCGGCAAACAGCTTAATGAGCGCTTGTTTCAGTAGACCGCTAGCCTGCAATCCAAACTGACCCATGGCCTGTGCTCTTTCAAGCGCAAGCATGACTTCTGCATTGATAATCATTGACTTTTGTGTCAGCAGCGCAAGCGCTTGGAACGTATGCTTCACGAGTCGGCGTTCTTTATTCGAGAGACGCATTCCTTCTTTGTGGGCCTTCATGAGCGCTAGGGTGATGTTAATAAAACGTTGGGGATCTTTAAGAATGTTGGTGATCATACTTGCCATGGATAGAAGTTGCGCATTGCTGATGGTTGGAGAAGTAAATTGCGTTTGTGTTCTCGTTTCTGTGGAAGTTTGCGGTTTCAATGGAACATAGGCTTTGGGTACATCCAAAGCTTGCGGTGCTTTTTGTGCAAGACTCATAGGGATTTGTGTGTTTTGTCCAGCGGCTTTTTGCGGTGTGTTTCCTTGCATCGGTTTTGCATTGGGATTTTGATTCCCTGCACGCATTAAAAGGCTTTGCGATCGTGCAAGTTGGGCTCGCGCTTCTTGCGCTTTTTGTTGTTGTGGTGTTGCGGTGGATTGCGTTTTTGCTCTGTCGGTAGGGATTTTTTGTTCTCTGACATCTTGCATGACCTGTTTGGCAGTAATGGGATCGCCATTGGCATCGCAAAAGCCCACTTTATCCAGAAGAGCGGTGAGGGTTGCTTTGGTTTGTGCGGCATTGGGTGTTTCTTGACCCGCTTGTTTGGGGATAAAAACATGCAAAAGAGTTTCGCTGGTGGCGATTTCTTTGAGCTCTGCGGCTGAAAGGCCAAGGCGGGCGACTATTTCCGAGGAAATATGTGTAGAAAAATTTTCTGTTTGAATAAGTTTGTTTTTTTCGCCCGAATCGATCCCGCTTTTTTCCGATTCTTTGGCATGCGCAAGCGCATTGGCTTGTTTTCCTTGATTGACAGAATCTCGTTTGGCGAGATTGTCCAATGCCTGTTCGCGTTTTGACCGCGCTTCAGGTTCACTTGAAGCGGGCGCAGAGCTCGCTGACGGTGTGTTTGTTGTCACTGATCCGACGCTGTTAGCGCTCATGGGTTTCCCCTGTTAGTTAAACAACACATTCGCCTGTTGTGCTATATTGTCTGCAACGAGTTTAAGGAGGTCAGCGATGGCTTTAAACTGTTCACGCGCAGAAGAAACCTGATCAGCCTCTTCCATGGCTGCTTGTTGCGCCGCTTTTTCTACCCACTGGTATTCCATCATATCGATGCCTGCTTCGTCCGCTTGGTATTGATACCCTTCAGGCGTTGCCTTGCTGACCATCGTGTAGCTTTCTGTGACGACTTGACTAAAGGCCATACCTGTAAGTGCACCGCCCATTTTGGCCCCAGCGGCACTGGCACCCATCCCGCCGGCGACACCGGCAGCAACCACTGAAACGGCAAACTTGCAGATGGCATCGTTACGTTCAGCCTCTAGCTTTTCTTCGCTCTTCTCGATATTTTTTAATCCCGCTTTGGCTTCATCGACTTGGCGTTCAAATTTAAGCTCCTGGCGCATTTCGCGTTCTTTGTTGATGCCGCGCATGGCACGCATCAGAAGTGCTGTTTCGATGAGGCCCCCGCTGAGGACCGATTCCAATTGAGAGCTGTGCAATTTATTGGCGAGTTCGCTTGGCGCAGAAGAGAAGCGTATGTTGTTGATTGTATCAGGGAGAGGTTGCGCATTGCCAAATGGCTGTATTTGCGTGTGTAACTGATTTGGCGTGGTGATGGGTGTGCCATCACCACCCTGAATATGTCCATTGCGTACCGCATATTCGGAGTTTGGAAAAAGAAGCAGATTGACCTGCTCTTCGTTGATCGTTTTCTGTTTATCGCCCTGCTTCAGAATATACTCCCCGCTTTCCGAAGCATAGGAAATATGGGGTCTACTCGACGACGATGCAACAGACATAGAAGACATGAATTCTCCTTGGATTAACCCAAAATATTCCCTATTGCTGTTTGTGCTGCTTGATGACGTTTTTTGATCATGGCAACGGCGCCATCCATCGTTTTGCCTTTGTACTCTGCAATTTGCTGCAAGATGTCGACGAGTTCGGTGACCATTTTATCGTTCATGCCGCCAAGCCACTCGGCCTTTTTGGCTTCAATTTGCTTCTCTTGTGATTCTTGAAATTTCATTGTGTAAACAAATTCCTGGGCTGCCGCGGCACACATCATGAATGCGCCCAAGATCGAAAGAGGCGGGAATAGAACAAATGAAATGAGCATCACCGGGAGGATCGAAGCGGTCATGACCTCTGCAAAGGTGTCTGTTTTTCCTGCGTAGTCATTCGCTTCTTCTAAGGCTTTGGTGGCTTCCAATGATTTTTTGTATTCGTAGTCGATCATGCTATTGTGACTGTCATGCATGATGCGTCGTAACTCGGAATGGGTGGTGCCATCCATGTCGTCGGCATTGAGATTGAGAAGTATGGATGCTCGGATTTGTGCGGCACCACTGCTATTGCAATACTCTGATGAAACAAGTTTTGAATACAGGCTTGATGCCTTCATGTCGCGTTCAAGAACCTGCGTTTGCCCCTGGGTTGTTGCCGTATTTTTCGAATCAATATCGCTGCCGCGTTTCAGATCTTGAAGCCCCGCACTGAATTGAAGTTGAATTGCCTGAAATTCTGGCGTGCTTTGCATTGCTTGATATTCTTGCATAACGCGGTCAAAAAATTGGACAGCCTTACTGCTCGCACTTTCTGCGAGGGCCCCATCGGAACCTCCAAATGCAACAACAGGCAGCGGGGGTGGCTGATCAAGAGGGCTTACTTGTTCCTGAGCACCTTTGGGTACTGTGCCTTTGATGATTGTATCTCGAACTTGCGTTGTCCCTTGGACGCCCTGTGGCGCTCTGACAGATGTTGCTGCCGAAGGGTCAGCCTGAACAGCGGTTTGAGTCGCTGATGCAGCTCTATGCGTGGATGCGCCGACGTTCGTCATGGCGGGCCTTTCCGAAAGCGTTAAATTCTTAATTATTCATACACGTGTGGTGGGCTGGGTTGGTTAAAAGAACGAATGTAGGCTTATGCGTACCTTGTGATGATTGCACTGCCACGGTTGCGAACAGCATCGCTGATGTGTGTGTTTTTAAGCCCAATACGGATCTCTTCAATGCCGGCATCTACTTCGCCCTGCATAATCCGACATTCACCATAGAGCACACGTGTTTCGCCGGCGTTTTCATCACGCCTGAGAGCGGCCCGAAAATACATGCATGCTTGGTTATAGTCATTGATACGTTGCGCGACGACGCCGGCAAGATGGTAATAGCGAGGATTCAGAGCATCCATGAGCACCAGAAAGCTGAGAAGGTATAATGCGCTTTTGGTATTCCCTACCTCTGCCGATACAACGGCAGCTTTGTAGATCACATCCAATTCTTCGATTGTAAACCCAGCAACTTCGCCAAGTGGGCGTTCGCCTGAAAACACGGCTTTGGTCGTTTTGTCGATGTATTGCTGAATGTCGGGATAGTCTTTTAAGGCTTCTGGCGTGAGAGGGGGCATGCGGGCAAGCATCTCACTTTTGAAATCAATGAGATCATGATCAGGTTCAACACCGATCGCTATTTTTTGTGCGTCGGTTGCTTCGTGAATATCACATGGAATAACCCGTTCAGGATCCCCTAGCGCTTCTAAAATCGAACGTGCACGTATTCTATAGATGGTGAGATCTTCGCGTCCCTCTGAAAGCTCAAGAACATGCTTGAGCATGTATAGGCCGATGTCCCGCTTGTCTGTGAGGCAAAGTGCTTCGCCGCATAAGAAGCGTGATATTTTATCATGAGGATCGACGCGAAGTGCACCTTGGTACATGAGCGCAGCTTTGAGATAATCTTTCATGCCGTAAAATGTGGCGCCTAAGGCGCGCCATACCGTAGGGCGCTTGCTGTCGAGCTGCAAAAGAAACAACAAGATGGTCATTGCCTGCTTGTGATGGCCGGCACGCATGTAATTGATGGCGATTTGTTCCAACGCGTTCATATCGCCGTCGACAAGTCCAAGAAGCTCGGTGACCGTCGTCGCGCCGTCGTCCACCGCATCTTTGATTTCTTGCAAAGCTTCGTCTGAAAGACTGTCGATGAAGCTGTCCAAATTTACTGTTGCTTGGTTCATCATAAAAAGTTTTTGATAACGCTGATGTCCATTTGGTGAATTGCTTTAATTAAGCTGCTTGCAATATCAAATGTTTGATTCCATTTTTGTTCGGCACTGCGAAACATCGTCATGCGTTCGTCACGGTGATTACGAACAGATTCCGAATCGGCTGCAAGATTTTTATATTCCGCATCGATGCCTGTTCGTGTGACGGTATCGCCACGGTGCGTAATCGGGATAGGTTTACCATCGGGACCGAGATTTTTGGTATCGTAGGTTGTGACATTAAATGATGTATCCAGCGACACCATTGAAGGGTCATCGGCGCCAATTTCTTTTTCGGAAAGTTGTTTGGATAAATTACCCACTTCTCGGGTCGATTCATTAAGTGCTTCGGAAATTTGATTGAGTTTTCCAATCTCAGTAAGTTGCATGGCTTTTTCTTTAAAGCCTTCTTCCATGGCTGCGCGTAGAACGAGCAGAACAAATTCGAATACGTTGCTAAGTTCAGGAGACAGGCTGTTGATTTCTTCTCTGAGCTGCGCATAGGCAGGCGAGCCAGGCGGAATGCCGTACTCGGGGGGATTTTCGAACAGCTTGCGTGTGAATAATACCGCATGATCGAATTGTTGTTGAAGTAGCGGCGAATTCTGAATTTGTGCTTGCATCCGCGGTGTTGTTTGTGCGTCGTAAGGATATGCAACGCCAGCATTTGCGAAAATATTTTGCATGTCCTCATTGCTTACTTGGGGTTCGCTGGGCTTGGCTCTTACTGAAGTCCCACCGGTGGCGTAGAGGAAGGCTTCTTCTTGGGCTTTGGATACAAGCTTGTCGTTGGGAACTAAGGCAAGATCGCCTGCATCAAGAGATCCTTTGAGGGTGTAGCCTGTGGCTTGGGCGGCGGCGGCAAACTCTTGAAAGCCAGCACTTGTGGTCAGATTGAAGGTTACGTTTTGCCCATTGATTTGAGCCGTGGCCTCGCCTGTCGCGGCGTTGACTGAAAAATCACTTCTGGGAGTGATAGGCTGCATTGAATTACCGCTTAATTGGCCCATACAACAACCTCACAGGGGTCTTGGATTATTCTATCTCATTTACACGTCAAAATGCATGCTGGGTGAAATAAAAATAGGATGCTGAAGATCTTAAAAAATGCGATGATAGTGAATCATCTTGAGCCCGATGTGGTTATAGGTAGGGAAATGAGCGCAGATGTGATTATCTCTGAGCTTGGAGCATCAGAGTTTGAAGAGGCCTTTGGGGTCGTATCTGAAGCATGTGTGTACGAGCAAATGTCACTTGCAAGGCCCATCGCTCGGGATAAGTTCCTTGAGAAATTTGTGGGTTCGAAGAAGAATTTCCGACTTTTTCGGGTGCTTGAACAATCAAGCAAAGCCCATCTTTGCTACGTTGGTATTGATTACAACGAGGGAACACCCTACCTGGTTTTTGCGTGGGAAAATGTATCTTTCGATGACATTCGGGAGGATCTGGTCAGCCGATTGATGGAGCCCCTGCTTGATATTTATTTCGCAGATCCAGCACAACCATCGATCTTCTTTTTTGCCCCAGTTGAATACCGTGATATTTTGGCCGATCCCTTGGAATTGATGGGGTTTGATCTGGTTGACGACTATCCTACCGTGGATCCGGCCGAAGAACTCGTATTTATTTTGCCCCGCGCGGCGTATGAATCGATTTATGGCCGCGCTTGAAGGCTGCCGGGTAGATCCCTCTATGGATATGGCTGTGATTGCGGCGACTTTGTACGGGTGTGATGTCACACAGCTCGACGATCCGGCGTATATCGAACAAACCATCCAAGAGGCGGTGCGGGCAGGTGGGTTTACGTTGATCCACTGCTACGTTCATCAGTTTTCCCCCCAGGGGGTGACGGGCAGTGCCGTGCTTGCCGAATCACACATCGCTCTACATAGTTGGCCGGAATACGGTACACTGTTTGTAGATGTGGCAACGTGTTCAGGCATGGATAGGACGCGTGCAGCGTTTGATCTTATCTGCAAACGATTTGCCCCGTCTCGTATTGAAAACGTCAAAACCACCAAGTGAGACCCCTCAATGATTGAAGTGAATGCCGCGAAGTCTCTTCCGCATATGCACGGTTTCGCGCTCTGGGAGCAGGGCGTGATTCAAATTTTCGAAGGATCGGCTGTCGGCTGGTACAGTGGCTCGGCACTCGATGAAGAACGTATGGGCCCAGAATACGACGATGCACTGGCAAGTATCCGTGTGATTGATAATGCGTATGCGCCATGGTGTTTTGCTCAGAATGCGCGTGCCATTGAAGCGCGTGATTTTTTTATCAGAACGATGGCAGGGCGATATCGGTTTGCGTCATGTCAAGATCTGCCGATGCGACTCCCATCAGGCACTGCGCAGGTGGCTCTTTTGCTTCTTGATGAAAAAAAACCTATTACGCTGCTTGATAAAGATGGGTCAGGACTGTTCGATTGGCTTCGCGAACAAAGTTGCGACGTACGGCGTTCTTGCTTGGATCATGATCCACCCCAAACAGGTGATGCGGCGTTGATCATGGCGGACGATCTTCTGATGGGAGATGATCTCCGCATTGATGCTGTGGCGAAAGCGGTTGGTACGTCCGGTATCGTTTTTCTTGATGCACCTGCTGTGTTGTTCCCTCATATGCACGCGCATTTAAGGGATTTGGGTATTTCTGTTGCATGGACAGAGCGCAGTATCGGTTACGAAATGTTGCCGGGTGGTTGGATCATGGAGCGCCCTCGGGGTTTGATAGCCTTTGCTGGCGGAAGCGCACTCACGCAAGGTATTGCATCACGTTTGCCCGCATACGTATGGTGGATGATTGACGATCTGCATGATGATGAAATTCGTGATGGATCTATCGTGCGCGTACTTAGTCTTATTCGTGCGCAAATGCCTGGATCAGGTGAACACGCGATTGTGCATGCCCATGAAGAACGATGGGTAGCCACCTGGATCGATGCGCATGGGCATACGGTGAGCCTTGTTGTTGAAGAGCAAGAAAAACATGCTTTCGTGTCTATTGTACCTTATTCACCCAAACTTGAGCGTGCTGCACTGACGGCTGTTTTGCTTGTTTTGGGCGGTGAGCATACGCGGATTCGACCCACGGTTGTACCGCCACGCGATTTGCTGGAGCTGCATCATGCATAAACAAATGACGTTGATTTCAGGTGCGGTGTTGTCACTCGGTTCTCGAGAAAATTTTGTTGTTCATCTTGTTTCTCGCGTACGGATTGCGATCCCATCGCATGTCGCGGATCAATTGTTTCTGATCCTTCAAGAAATAAAGACCGATTTGGATCCTGAGTGGGAAAAGAAGCTTAGAGAAGCAGGCGTTCTTGTTTCTTCTGAAGGTGTGCCGACTGAAGATCATTTTTTAGGTGCGCAATTGGCTGCTGTGAATGAAGCCTATTCGCCCTCATGGCCGAGTGCGCTATCTCCGGTTTTGTTGGAAAGCATTCAAGCAAAGCTCATCGCATGCCATGCGTCGCGCAAAGCTTTTTATGCGGGCGTGGGGCAGGCGGCTGTTCTACCTGAAACAGCTTTGCGCAGGGCGTTGATGATTGGCGATAGCCCACTGCGTGTTTTGTGTTTGGGAGATGATGACTTTGTGTCTATTGCTTTGGCATCGCTTGGGCATGAGGTCACGGCCATTGATGTGGATCCGTATCTTTTAAATATATTGCGCACCATGCGCGACCGTTTTAATTTGTCGATTGAAATTATCCAATATGATTTTCGTGATCCTGTTCCTGACAAACTGCGCAATCAACCCTTTGATGTTTTGATGTGCGATCCGATGTCTAATCGTCCATGTTTTGATCTCTTTTTGGCGCGTGCATTTTCGATAGCAGGTGTTGGTGTGCGTGGTTTTGCTGCTGTGTACGGCCCTAGTGCAAAGGTCTTTCGTGATGTGATTGATGAAACACCGTTGCATGTAAATGCTTGGTATCGCAATTTTAATCACTACACATTTATGGATGGTGCGCTTAACGCCTATCAAAGTGATTGGGTCGAATTTCGTTTCAATCCGATGTCACATTTTTCACTGGGTGTTGATGACGTGTACACGGGTGAAAATCTTTATGTTGAATCCTATGCCGGAAAACGCCGCATGGCGTTTTATTCTCTGAACCATTGTGCAGAGCCCCATTGGACGCGACCGTTTTTCTTTGACGATGTGATTACTGCGATTGAAAAACATGCAGGAGAGCCTTTTGAAGAACGTCGCAGTGTCGGAGGTGATGATTGGAATGTCTATCATTGCACCACCGCTGAAGGTCACGTGACGTTTCATGCCGATCGTTTGCTTAATCGCATTGTTGTATTGCTGCAGCCTGCATCGCTAACCATGATTGATGCGGTTGATTTTGTGTTGCGTGGTATTCACGGGACAGAACATATGCAGCAGTCAACCGAGATCTCGGGATTTGTGTGCGATGTTCGGACGGTGTGTGAAACATAGGGGAGGGCGTAGCTTACCAAACCCGTTTGTTTAGCCCGGATTGGCTTTGAGATTCACTTTACGGGCGCGAATGCTATCTGGTGTGATTTCGATCATCTCGTCATCACGGATCCATTCCATGAGCTGCTCAAGGCTCAACTCTTTATGGGGCGCTACGGCGGTGTTTTCGTCTTTGCCTGCCGCTCGCACGTTGGAGAGCTTTTTCTCACGGCAAACATTGACGTACAAATCGTTGTCACGATTGTGTTCGCCGACAATCATACCTGTATAGACTTGGGTCGCTGTGGGTATGAAGAATATGCCACGGGGCTGAATATTGAAGAGTGCGTAGGGTGTTGTGGTTCCTAGGCGATCAGAAACGAGCGCACCGCTGGCACGACGAACAATTTCGCCTTCAAAGGGAGCCCAAGTTTCAAAGCTTGAGCACATGATGGCGGTACCGCGTGTGCGCGTTAGCATGGGGCCACGCAATCCAAGCAAACCACGTGTTGGAATGCTAAACTCAATACGGACGCGATCACCTTCCATGCTTTGATTGCGCAAAACGCCACGTCTTGGTGCTACGAGCTGATTCACGGCACCCAGATGTTCCATGGGAACGTCGATGACCAACGTTTCACGTGGTTCTTCCATGATGCCATTGCGCTGACGAACAACAACCTGCGGAGGTCGTACGCACATTTCGTAACCTTCACGGCGCATAGATTCAATGAGAACGGCAAGCTGCAGTTCACCACGTCCAAGAACACGCAAAGACTCGGGGCTTCCGGTATCTTCAACTTTGATGCTGACGTTGGCATAGGCCTCGCGCATCAAACGTTCACGCAAATGGCGGCTGGTGACATATTTGCCGCTTTGCCCAGACAATGGACCATCGTTGACTTGAAAAATCATGGCGACGGTGGGCTCTTCGACAGCGATGATCTCGAGTGGGGCTGTTTCATCCGACTCGCACAAAGTATCGCCGATACTGACAGGTTCTATGCCTGAAAGCGCGATAATATCGCCACATCGGGCTTCTTCCTGGGGAAGGCGTTGGACCCCTTGGAATTTGAAAAGACCTGTAACGCGTTGTTTTTGGACAGGATGGGTGCTGCCGTCTTCCGCCGCGGGTGCTTTTCTGAAAATATAGCTGTTGGGCTTAATTTTACCTGAGAGAACGCGTCCTACAGCCAATCGTCCAACATAAGAATCGTGGGCTATTTGGTTGACTTGCATGACAAAAGGTTCGTCGGTGCGGTCAACAGGTGCTGGAACCGTTTTTCGAATCACTTCGACAAGCGGCTTCAGATCAGTGCCTGGCACATTGAGATCCAACGTGGCCGTACCGTTGCGTGCAACGGCGTATACGACGGGGAAATCAAGTTGGGCATCATCGGCACCAAGATCGATAAAGAGACTGTAAATTTCATCGAGCACGGCTTCTGGGCGTGCATCTTGTCGGTCGATCTTGTTGATCACGACAACGACAGGCAAGCCAAGGTCGAACGCTTTGCGCAACACAAAACGTGTTTGTGGCAGTGGCCCTTCTGCTGCATCGACAAGCAACAAGACGCCGTCGACCATTTTAAGAGCGCGTTCAACTTCACCACCGAAGTCGGC